>Ga0209667_1000103_pt1 | contig 77100 bp, 68 predicted proteins | sample SaaInlV_165m_DNA_2_FD_184682 | JGI IMG/M metagenome (GOLD analysis project Ga0209667, IMG submission 184682) | Marine microbial communities from expanding oxygen minimum zones in the Saanich Inlet - Saanich Inlet SI037_S3LV_125m_DNA (SPAdes)... | ecosystem: Environmental > Aquatic > Marine >... | reverse complement strand
TCCAGTATAGTATGCAAGGCCACGGACAATAGATGCATCAAATTCTATCCATTCAGAGATTCCATAGGCTTCGAGAGCAGAAAATAAACTTGTCAACTCAAGAACTGCAGGGCTTTCTTCTCCTAACATACTTCTGAGAGAATCCATATCTTTGATACCAAGTGTTGACTGTATTGTCTTTATTGCATTATCTTCAATACCTAAAGCCGATAATTGTTCACTCACAACATCTGCAGGTAATTTATCCATTTTATCGACTATTATACAAGTTTGAGCGAACATATCCCCTAAAATACCGAGTGAACCCAATACCTCTTCCAGAACCTTTCTACTACTCATACGAATTACTAAGTCTTCTTCAGTTAATCCTACTCCTTCAAAGAAGGTAACTAGAACGGAAATTAACTCAGCATCTGCTGAAATTTCATTTGTCCCCCAGATATCTACATTCCACTGATAATGTTCTCGCCCTCTACCTCTTTGAGTTCTCTCATATCTCCAACATTGAGGTATGGAATACCATTTGATTGGCATAGGCAAAGCACCAGCTCTTGACATTACCATCCGGGCCAAGGAAGGAGTCATTTCAGGTCTTAATGCGACCTTACGATCACCTTTGTCTTGAAAGTTATACAGTTGTTGAGTGATTTCTTCTCCTTGTTTCCTTGTATACAATTCCTCATGCTCGAGAACAGGAGCATCATATTCCTCAAAACCGTGCAATAGAGCCGCATCATCGAAATTATCGAACAGCCAATTTCGCAACCTCATCTCCTCAGGATAGAAGTCTCGAGTACCTCGAACGCCTTGTGCCACGGTTATTCCAACAAACAAGGCCACTTCAAGCCTTACGTCGTTCACGGAAATTATCGAGCCTTTCCTTACGAGTTACCCTACCATCAGAAAGTGGAAATGCAAAGAACCTGAGACCTAGGAATGTGAAAAATCCAAATGCTGCTGTATTGATACCCCAAGAGATAAATTCATCCAACTCAATAACTTCTACCAATAAGTAGAAAGCGATAGTTGAAACAACCCATAGTACACCATATACAATCATCATTTTACTGAAACTAGATCGTATTTCAGACTCAGATTCGAAAGTCAGCCAGCGATGTAAAACAAACGCCTGAGCTGAACTGATCAAGAAAGAAACAGCCCAACCAAATGTCTCAGGAGAATCTGTTACTGTAAGAAAATTCGAAAAGAACCAATATAATGCAAAGAAAATTGCTACGTTAATACAGCCTACAGCACAATACATCACATACTCTCGTAATAACTTAGACCAAGGATATTCGTCACTTACAAATTTGGACATTTTATTCACGAGTTTGATAACTATTGAGTATGAAGTGTATGGGTTTGAGTTTCCCCATAATCATTCACGAATGTCTCAGGTAAGTTCTCACCTGCTTCTACAATGAATGGATCATTTCCACCCGGTAGTGTATCAATCGATACTTCTGCGCCATCTGGTACATTTCTGTATAGCGGACGAGGTTCTAAGTCCCAGCGCGCTGGCCACATTGAGCCGTTATATGACGTTACACGATTAACTAAAACATATTTATTCATACTAATGAATAGGCCTGCTGTGACTCCCCAGAATAATAGAATTATGGAAATCCCATGAGCATTAGTTGGATTCCAAGGATCGTGTACATTCAATATTAAATCACTGAAATATGATAGCATTAGTACACCGAACATTATTGGGAATCCAAGGTACATGATGTAATCCCACCAACGACCAATCCACCAATCATTATCTCCTGTATTAATGAAATCATCACGGAAAGGAGAAACTCCATTGTCTAGATATTCTCTGAAATTAAATCCACTAATATCATTTTCGTCTTGCCATACGCGATATTGGTTCCATCCATATTTCCAGATTGAATAAGCAATAAATAATCCGCTGAACATCAATCCATATCCCCAAATATGATCTTGGACTTCTAAGAACTGTGGAAACGCAACACCTGAATCTTGGTCTACAAGAATCCATAGACCGGCACTTGGTAAACCAAACAAAAATATTGCAAGAGATGTGAAACCTACTGCTTTTTGGCGCTCAATACCATGATCAACAAAGTTTCTCACACAAAGTTCCACAGTCGAAATCATTGATGTTAAAGCAGCAAATGAAAGTGCTAAGAAAAACATTGTAACCATTAGAAGTTGGACAACAGGACCACCTGGTGCCTGAGCAAAAACTTCTGGAAGAACTAAGAAAGTAATCGCACTACTACCGCCACTTACAGCACCTAGAGGATCGTCACTAACAGAGAATACAGCCATCATTACAGTCAAACCTGCAATTATTGAGATACTATTGTTTGCAAGACACATAGTTGCAGCATTGAGTGTAGTATCCTCATCTTTACGCATATATACGGAATAAGTGATTGCCATACCCATACCTGCAGAACAAGACCAAGCAGATTGAGATAGTCCATTTATCCAAGTTTCAGGTTGACTAAGGTAACCTGGTTGAATACTAAACATGTAAACAAATCCATCTAATGTACCATCATCTAAGTCCATAACAAATGAAAGGAATAATGCGGCAAATAAAAGAATGAAAAGAGATACCATCAATGTCACATTGACTTTCTCAATTGCCTTAGCACCTTTCCAAATTGCTGCCATTGTAATCATAACAGCAATTAACTGGAAGAAAATTACTTGGAACGGGTCTTGAAGGAAATCGTTCCATACTTGAACCGTATCAACCTCTGAGCCTAAACCGCCACGGATAGCTGTTTGGAAGTAGTTAATGCACCAACCTGTAACTACAGCATAATAGAAACCGATTGCTGTTGAAATCCAGGCAGTCCAAAGCCCCATCCAAGCAAATTTGTTACCTGCGAAAATACGGAAAGTACCGACTGTCCCTGTGCGGCTTCTTTTACCTAATGCAAATTCTGCAATAATCAAAGGAACTGACCATAAAAATAAGAAAATTAGCCATGGGACTAGGAATGAACCTCCTCCGTTTGCACCTACCATTCTTGGGAATCGCCAAATGTTACCTGTACCAATAGCAGCACCGATAGTAGCAAAAATTAATCCTAGTCGGCCACTGAATTCGTCTGAACTAGAATCTCCTGATGCTTGCATTAAGCATCCCTCTTAGTACGCATTTCTTCGGGTAGGCCGAGTACATCTCGATCATCGTTAAACATCTCTTTCAACGTATATCCAAGTCCTCCCCAGACCATTGTTGCTATCAGAGCGAACATCAATAATGCCATTACTGAAGAACCAAAAGAGGCTCTGTAAGGTATGGATAATTCGTAATAATTAGGTCCTTCGGATATTGTAGGATATGAGAAGGGGAATGCCCCATTAGTGGTGCCAAGCATTGCCTTGTAGTGTATTTTCCCAACAGAGCTATCTGGTACAGGGATATTTGCCTGTAATACAGTACCGTTACTTCCATCTAAAAGAATACATGAAGTCCCCAATGCTTCAAAACCAGACATTTCCCAAGGAACTTCTATCCATTCTGTAGGACCGAAATCATCTTGCTGGCGATTTGGTTCTACTAGCCTCCACATTAGATGAGTGTAAGTCATATTTGTAGTGTAAGGGAAAGTAACATCTAAACAGAAATCAATAGGAATTTCTCCATTTTTCGGTATAGACACATCCACAGGAGGTGCAAGCCATTGAGAACCAGTAGTATTCTCAATACCGACAATAGCACGATATCTAGGGTCATCGGCCATTTCTATCATGTAAAATGGAACGCCTAGATTCCTTACTGCGATATGAGCAATATCATCTGGATGTTGATGGAACGCTGTGCCGATTTCCATTGTATAGCAATATGAGTTATGAACTCCATAATGCCAATCACAGAAATCTCCTGTAGTAGGGTATAGATCTGAAGATTGCATTGGTGCATAATCAGTCATCTCACCCATCTTAACTCCATGATATACTAGGAATTCATCATCTGGAGAGTAACAATTAGTACAATGACCCCATGGCCATAATACCAGTTCTGAGTATGAATGCCATGTTAATGTCGCCTTGAATTCGGACGCTCCATCGCCATCATCATCATTCATCTCAGTCATATCTTGAATGAATTTTGTCTCAGGTTCGCTGTTTCCACCTAACCAATCCTCGTCAACCATACCATCTGCATCGTCGTCTTTACCATCTACATGATCTTCATTTAACCGACCATCTTGATCTTGGTCAACTGTATCAACAGGGCCATTGTAAACGTCATTGTTTGCACCAGCTTCACCTGCATAACACATACCAGGGAACAGAGGCCCAGTAGCACCTAGAGGAGCCCCCCACTCGAACTGATAATTACGATTCAAATCTACTCCGTCGCAGGATGGGTCTACTTCTTCATCAATATCTGGAAGAGGAGTTACCCCCGTTACTGTATTGTCGCGAAGGTTCTTTCTCCAACCAGATGTTGGACAGGTTTCCCATGCATTTTCTCCACAGTATTCTTCTCGATCATATCTATTTCCATCAACATTCAGCATTGGAATCAGATAGATCTCACGTGTATTGACTAAATCAGTAATCCATTGTTCTGAAAAGTCTTCATCGACTCCAAGATCACCAGGACCACAAGGATTTCCATCACCATTACTATCTTGAGCGCTAGCATTTAACCGAGAACAATCTCCATCGTTATCTATTCCGTCCCAACCGTCTTCATCAATTAGTCCATCACCATCATTATCAACTCCGGCCATACCATAGTAGTAAGCTACCGTCTCTAAGAAAAGCATAGGTACCTCATAGGACATCCACTCTCTAGCATGATGATTACCAACTAACATTACATCAGGAATATCTGCATAATTACCACAATCTCCGACAAAGACATTACATTCTCCTCCCGCAACACCTTCTAATTCTTCACCACCACCAGTAATCTTAACCCAAGGGCTTGCATGATTGTAGTACCAACCTTCGTAATCATTTGCGGTCATTTCTTGCCCACGTGCGTTAACACCTCCAACTAGTCCTTCATGGAAACTCATTATCTCCATATTTTGATCTGCGAGTTGTTGCATTCTATCCTTCATAGTGAAATAATCATGGTATTCTCTAAATTGCAACTGATCGTTTCCGCCCCAGGGGAAAATTTGGTTAGAATATGTAAATGACCAAATATCCTCAGGTTCTAAGTTTTCATTTGCTTCTTGAGCACCAACGGGTGCAATCAATGCTACAGGTGCAAGAACCGAGAGCAGTAAAGGCATTAGAAGTGCCATTGCAGGGATTCTACGAGGATTTGAGATGAATTTTGACTTACTAGTCACGTCGCTGCTTACCATGTTATCATACCCTCGAGAAGTGTTTGGGTCTTGAAAGCCTCGCATTTGCGGTACGTAGTACCGGAGAGGGTTTGATAAGTGCCAGTTAGGGCGGACAGACATGAACCAACTAGATGACTTCATGCAAGGAGATACTATTTTACAAGGTTTTTCGCAAGGAACTATGATTATTTTCTTTGCAATAATCGGCCTCTCAATTGTTTCAGGAGTATTGTCAAGGAGATTTGTTTTTCCTAGACTAATGGATATGTTTTCTAAAACAGAAAGGATTGATGGAAAAACGTTGTTTGCACCAAGATCATTGGGGTGGATGATTGGAACTTTAGTTTTTGTTCAATCGATAGGATATTTAGATTCAAATTTCACTCCAATATGGGATGGAAGTTTCGTAAATCAAGTGAATGATGTTGTATTTACTGCATTCATCATAATGATGTTAATTGCTGCTTACAGATTAGTGGACTATCTAGACGCTTTTATCGTAGTAGAAGGTGATGACAATATTGCTTCAAGACGCTCGTTAGCAAGTGTAGCCGAATCTGTTGGAAGAGTTGCAGTAGTAGTAATTGGAGCATTCGTTCTTGCAGGGGTTGCAGGAGTAGATTTGAATGGACTAATTGCAGGTTTAGGAATTACTGGTTTAGCACTCGCATTAGCAGCAAAAGATTCTGTTTCAAATATCTTCGGAGCGGTTTCAATATTAATCGATCAACCGTTCAATGTAGGTGACTGGATAATAGTCGATGGAGTTGAGGGAGAAGTAGTAAATATTGGACTTAGAACTACTTTAATCAGAACTTCCGCAGACACAATGATTACTGTTCCTAATTCAAATATGGTCAATTCTCCTGTAGAAAATTTCAGTAAAAGAAGATTTAGAAGAATTACTCCTAAATTTGAGTTAGAAGAAGATAGTAGCCCAGCGGTTCTAAAGGAATTCTGTGATATCCTACTAAAGAAAGTAAATGATGATGCGAGATCAATAAAAGAAGAAGATTCATGGGTTCGTGTACAAACATTTGGAACTGCAATGGTTGTAGTAGCAGGTAATTTTTATTGTGTATCATCAGCATCTACGCAAAGAGAGTTGAATGAAGATATCCTAATGATGGCTAGAGAGACGGCTGAAAAACTAGAATTAATTTTCTTTGAACCACGTTTAAGAAGTAATAAGTGAGGTGAAAATTTGGCAATTCTTGTTCTCATCAGGCATGGTCAGTCACTCTGGAATGCAGAGAATAGATTTACCGGATGGACTGATATTGACCTCTCTAAAAAAGGTGAAAAGGAGGCAAAAGCAGCAGGTGAGAAATTAGAAAATGTATCATTTGATGTTGTTCATACGAGTGCCCTTATGAGGGCTCAAAGAACGGCTGAAATCATCATAAAAAATAATAAAATATCAGAAAATATTCCAACTTACAAAGATGAAAGACTCAATGAAAGGCACTATGGATCATTACAAGGCCTCAATAAAACTGAAACTGCTGAAAAATATGGCCCCGAACAAGTGCACATTTGGAGGCGTTCATTTGATATCGCACCCCCAGATGGTGAAAGTTTGAAAATGACTGCAGAGAGAACCCTCCCGTACTTCAAAGAAGATGTACTAAAACATCTAAATGAAGGAAAAAATGTTCTTATTTCAGCACATGGTAATTCTTTACGATCAATTGTAATGCACATAGAAAATATATCAAAAGAAGATATTGTCAAATTAGAAATTCAGACTGGTGTTCCAAGAACATATGAATATAAGGATAATATTTTCACAAAACTCGAGTAATTAGTCCCATTTTCTCAGAATTGATGTTTCAGGAGAAGGGGCTAGTTTCCGGTATGAAAAGAATATACCTGCTGTAATTGGTACTAGTAACAATGGAAGTATTAAATCATCAGAATTTCCTACTCCGTACTGATAAAATCCACTAGCGGAGAAGAAACCAGTCATAAAAGACAAAGCAGCTATTGTTCTGTGACTGAACATTGATTTTTGTAAATAAGGTACATCTTGGATTATTGATACCGCTGGTTCGGGCTTTCCAGATTGATGAGACACCGATTCTATTACGTCTAGTAAACACTGTTCATATTCCCAAAAAAATGCTCCTCCGCGAGGGGTGTAAAATATCTCTTTGGAAGACCATTTTGCTGGGGCTGTTGATTGCCAGCCTTCAATTAATGTAGAACGAAGTTCCGAAATCTTAACTTCGGAGTCACATAGAAAATATATTCTATTTAGGTCATGAAGAAGTGAAGAAAAATCTCGGACAGCTGGAAATTCACATTCAGGCGGAATTATACTATCAGCTAAACGTGGTCTAGAAAAATGAATATTATATCTCCCCGAATCATCATCAATCATATCTGAAAATCTAATGTCTCCAATTGTAATTATACAATCTGTATGTTTTGTATGAGGAGCACGCCAAATGGTATTGGCACGTAATCTCGCTTCAATTTTTTCAAGTCTCTTATTCCACCTCTTAGCATCCCTGGGGGTAACTCTCGCATTTTCGACAGCACCGTGATATCTGCCTAGTGCTGCAGCAGATTCAAAAATAATTTTCTTAGATGTTTCTAAATCGTTAGAATGAATAGAATCATAAAGTTTAGAATTAACATCTCTAACCTCTTCTTTCCACTTTCTTATAGAAATAATATCCATGTCATTCCAATAATAACCACCCATAGGAATGTCACTTCCTGATGGTGCAAGGCTAATCCTAGCACGAAACCTTCCATCAGTACCCCATGGAAAAAATTCAGCTAGCCAGTATTTTCCACTATCATTTAATTTTAAATTAATGCCTCTTTCTGTATTAAATACTTCTTCAACAATTACATTTTCCGATGGGACTTCGCCCCAAGATTTCAAATCTGAAATTGTATTATTCCAATTATTCTCATCGATTGGTTCGAGCATTTTTGACTTCAAACCAATACCTGCAAAAATAAGCCATTTGAACCCTTTTGGTGCTTCATCAGCTGATTCAATTCGAGACATAGCAGCAGGTTTCCAACTATTCTCAACCTCCGACATACATGCTCACCCATATCTACGAAGCAGTAGTGAACTTGATGCAATCGGTCAGGGAATCTTTGATATGGTGTTGGTTTAGGCAAGAACATGGACGAGGTATCGGACATCCCCCTTGCAGTCGATATGGACGGTACGCTAATTCTAACTGACATGAGTTATATCAGTATCAGAAGAGTTCTACTGAGAAGACCATGGATGATAGTTAGTATGCTTTCCAAAGAGTTCAGAAATAAGAGAGCACAATGGAAGAGAGATTTAGCAGAAAAACTTGTATTTGATCCCGCAGAGCTTGAATATCATGCTGTATTTCTAGATTGGTTAACTGGTGAACATGCTCGAGGAAGAACTCTGATTCTTGCTACTGCTTCTGATAGAATCATTGCCGAACAAGTTGCGGCACATGTCGGATTATTTTCAGATGTGATGGCATCTGATTCTAAATATAATCTCCGTGGAAAGAAAAAAGCCGAAGCGCTAATAGCAAGATATGGGGATATGAAATTTGGTTATGCAGGAAATAGCCATCATGATTTACCAGTATGGGAACATTCAGGGCAAATTATTGTAGTTAATCCTGAAAAAAATCTACTTAACAAAGTGAATAATGATGCTCATATTGTATTTGAATAAGGAATCTTCAATCCAACTACTTTAGACACAGGAGATATTCCCTCGAACATGGGTCGAGCGCGCAGAGAGGCTGGTCGCCGTATTGACTCTGTAGCAAAATGGCTTCTTAAGTTTAGAATAATTTCTATCCCTGCTAAAATTTTTGCAAGCTCGAGTTTTGCTTGGAGTTTCGTATCAAGAACAGATAGAATACGAACTAATAGATTGAAAGATCGTATCTTAAATTATGAAATGCCTAAACATGTTTCAATCATAATGGATGGAAACAGAAGGTTTGCATGGAATAGGCAAATTGAAACGAGTATTGGACATAAAAAAGGTAAGGAAAAACTAGAGCAGGTTATGGATTGGGTGCTAGATCTAGAGATTCCATATCTTTCTGTATATGCCCTTTCTACAGAGAATATTAAAGAACGAAGTTCTGAGGAGTTGGAATCTCTGTATGCACTCTATTGTAATGGCTTAAATGAAATGGCTGAAGATCCAAAAATTCATAATATGAAAGTCAAAGTTCAAGTTGTGGGTAGGCTAGAAATGCTACCTGATGATGTAAGAAATGCCATATCAAACATAGAAGAAAAAACTGCTAAATACTCAAATTTCTTGTTTACTGTATGTCTTGCATATGGAGGCAGGGAAGAGATTGTAGATGCTGTTCGTAAGGTTGCAGATGAACATTCAAAGGGTGAAATAAAATTAGAAGAAATTGACACTAATAAGATTTCTAGTAAACTTTACACAGCAAATTTACCCGACCCAGACTTAGTCATTAGAACTAGTGGTGAAGAAAGAATTTCAAATTTCTTATTATGGCAAATCGCATATTCAGAATTACATTTTACTGATGTCCACTGGCCTTCTTTTGGCAAACAAGATTTGTATGAAGCAATAGAATCTTATCAAAGGAGGAAGAGAAGATATGGCAGTTGAAAGATGTTCAAAATGCGGTAGAGATGACTATCAAAGTCCTTCCGTAACAGTTGATGCTATTGCGACTAGGAATAGAAATGAAGATCTAGAATTATTAATGATAAAGAGAGGTTCAAAACCTCCGGAATGGAATGGAATGTGGGCATTCCCTGGAGGATTCGTAGATTATGGAGAAGATCCCGAAGATGCAGTGATAAGAGAGTTACTAGAAGAAACTGGAGTTCAGGGAAGATTTCCATTACCTCTTACTATACTAGGGAAACCTGAGAGAGACCCGAGAAAACATTGTATCGGATTATTCTATTTAGTTGAAGTTGATTCCGATTCAGAACCTGTTGGAGGAGATGATGCTGTGGATGCTAAATGGGTAAATATCAATAAATTAACAGAGCAAAATGTAGCCGGTGACCACTCTAAAGTCATTGATATACTTCGTGAATAAACATATCAGCAACAACATACTGCGAGTGTTATGGCACGTAAGTTAAAGATTGACAATGGAGGGAAAGTTTGGGCACCATATAGCCCAGGAATAACAGTCAGAGATCATATTTGGCTTGCGGGGCAAATAGGAATAGAAGGAGGAGATGATGTTGTGTCTCAAACTCAAGAAGCTCTTAAAAAAATTGATAATTTATTAGAAATTGCCAATAGTTCTAGAGATGACCTCGTCATGGTAACTATCCTATTAACAAATATTGATTATTATTCGGATGTTAACGAAGTATATGGTAAGTGGCTAGGGGAATCAATGCCACCTGCAAGAGCGGCTTATGAAGTTAGTAAACTTCCAGGCAATGCATTGATTGAGATTATTTGTGAAGCATTCAGAGGTTCAGGAACTGAATAAAATAGGTGAGTTAATATGAGTGTTTTCAAAGCTTATGACATTCGTGGATTAGCATATTCTGAGTTAGATGCTAAATTCGCTGAAAGATTAGGTAGAGCTCTTGTAACACACCTTGATGCAAAAACAGTAGCAGTAGCATCCGACATAAGAGAATCAGGGCCAGAATTACATCAAGCATTCTTGAAAGGATTAACAGACTCAGGAGCAGATGTTTTAGATCTAGGAATTACTACAACAGGAGTGCTCTATAGAGCAACAGTCGATCTGCCAGTAGATGCTTCAGTAGTAATCACAGCAAGTCATAATCCTCCAGAATATAATGGATTTAAGATATGTAAAAAGTCTCTACCAATGGCTGGTCAAGAATTACAAGAATTGAAAATAACTTTTGATGAAAATAACTTCAAAAAAGGAAAAGGAGTAATCAAAAAACTTCCTGAATTTGAGAAAGATTATTTGAAAATAGTTACTGAAAATGCTGGAATACCTCAACGTAAAATAAGAATCGCGATAGATTGTGGCAATGCAGTTCCAGGGCCATTAACAATTAAATTAATGGAAAAATTAGGAGTTGATTTAATTCCCGTACACTGTGAATGGGACAATAAATTTCCAAATCATCCACCAGATCCTACAAGACCTAAAAATATGGAAGATTTATCAAAAGCAGTTATTGAAAATAATGCAGAATTTGGTATCGGAATGGATGGAGACGGAGATAGAATTGGAGTAGTTGATGAAAAAGGGAGGTTTATTCATCCAGATAGATTGATGACAATTTTTGCGAAAGATATACTCGGAGAAAGAAAAGGAGGAACTGATTTAGAAAGAACCGTTTTCTTTGATGTGAAATGTAGTATGGCGCTAGAAGATGCGATAAGATCTGCCGGAGGGATACCAGTTATGGTTAGAACAGGGCATTCGTTTATGAAAAGAGAATTAAGAAACAATCCAGATTCACCTTTGGCTGGAGAAATGTCAGGTCACTTCTTCCTTAATGATAGGTGGCCAGGATTTGATGATTCATTATACAATACGGCTAGGCTACTCGAAATAATAGGTAGAGAAAAATCGCCTGAAGAAGGTGGACCATTATTCTCAGATTGGTTTACAGATCTACCAAATTATGCATCAACAGGAGAGGCTAAAGTTCCACTTACTAAAGATAGAGAAGAAACAATGGAAATAGTTTCTAATGCCTTCGCAAATTTACAAAAATCTACTGTAGATGGTGTAAGAGTTAGGTATCCTGAAGGGTGGTATCTTTGTCGACCAAGCAATACTGAACCTATACTCGTAATGAGAGCAGAGGCTACTAGTGAAGAAGGTCTTAAAGAAATTAAAGAAGATGTTGAACATAGACTAGGATCTGTAATTAACTTAAAGAAATTTCATGAATCTTAGCTTATTGATTGAAATCTCTTCATTAGTTCAATCATTAAAAAATATCCAATTACTGTAGCACATAGTCCACCACCAAGTGCTGGATAAAAATTCCATCCGCGTTCAATTAATTCTGGCATCACAATAAATAATAATAATGATGGAAGAACCAACCAAACAATATCTCTTGAGAACATAATTATTTCTTCACTAGTAGCGCCGTCTTGATTCATCCACATCATTGCGAGAACACTAACTAATGGTATAGATGCAAGTACTGCTGCAAGCAATGTATCTCTCTGACTTAACTGAGCTACTGCAAAAATTACCAACGCTGTCAAGAGAATCTTAAAAGTATCAAAAATTAGACTACTCATACTATTACCGATTAACAATCATTCCATTCCATGATTTGAAAGGAATAATGGCATTGCGACGATAATTCCGCAAATACCAGCACAAAATAGACTGCATATTGCAGAAGCACCACCTAATATCTCGGACATTCCACTAAATTCAGAAGCTTCAGGGGTTGAAGCCAATATATAATCCGTACTTAAATAAGTCCAAATGGAATTAATTACCCACCCAGCCGCTATAGCCCCCAGGGATATCCAGATACCTTGCTTTTTATAGGAATATATCAGAAAACCGGCATAAGCAGTAGCAACACTGAGAATTAAACCTGTCAACATTTGTCCTATTAACAACCATGCCGGTATACCGCCTTCATCAGCAGGTACGAATAAACCAAACACAGAGGATAAAGCGCCAAGTGTCATTAATACACCATAAATAATAACTAAAATTCCTATTACCTGAGGAGCGGAACTTCTCTCAACGTACATCATTGTACCTGCTGGTTGAACGTTCACCATTTGTGGTTGCGTCCCTACTTTGCCTGAAAATACATCATCTCCATCTTCGCTCATACAAGTGTCTGATAAGTTAATACACTTAGAATTTGGGACGGTTTAGATTTATTTTTTAATGCCTAAAGCTTCTAGAATTGGACGGAATTTATTATTTGAACGATTTAAGGAATCTATGACTGGCATGAACCCTCCTGAAAGCATAGTGAGGCAAGCGCCTCCGCCGGTACTGTTGTGAGTTACTTGATCTACAGCGCCTCTATTACTAACTAATGAACTGGTATGCCCTCCACCAACAATGGTAACAGCAGATGATTCAATACACATATTTAGAATCTCAATAGTCCCAAAGGCGAATCCGGGTAATTCGAAGTAAGATGCTGGCCCATTCCACAGAATACATCCGGCATTAATCAATAGAGGACTTATTTCTTGTAATGTTTGAATCCCTATATCGTATATTGGATTATCCGTGGGTAAATCATCTACCATCATAGCAACTCTATCGCCATTTAATTCTACAGCTACGTCAGCAGGTAAGAGGAAATATTCTGAGTGATTATCATGAAGATAAACGGCCATTTCCCATGTTTCTTCAAAGGCATCGCCTAATGTATTTCGGATAAATGATTTATTTCCCTCACCAATATCTACTCCACTGGCCCACAACATCATATTACCAACAACACCGACAACAGGAATTGAGTCAATTATCTCCTTATCGATTAAATTCTTAGCTACACGTAATGAATCATCACACTTCGTACCACCTAATATGGCAATATATGGCCGAGGAGGGTCATTTAATGCGATTTGTAGATTATCTATTTCTTTAGCCATTAATCTTCCAGCGATACAAGGAACGACTTCTGAAAAACCGGTAAGTGAGGGGGAATTTCGATGCGCAGCAGCAAAAGCATCTGTTACGTAAACATCAATCAAAGGAGCTAACTTTTGTACAATTTCAGAAGTAGCTGTTTTCTCCGGCGACGCTTTCTTCATAGAATTCTCATCGTCATGCATTCTAATATTATCTAAAAATAACATCTCACCTATCTTGAGTTTTTTAATCGCAGTAATTGCTTTATCTCCACAAATATCTGATACAAAATGAATTTTTTTACCAATTAATCTAGATATTCTATCTGCATGTTGCGACATATCTGTGAAATCATTCTTACCAGGTCTTGATTGATGGCCAATCATAACAACCTTAGAATTTTGTAATGATCTAAGAGTAGGCAAAATAGTTCTTAATCTACTATCGTCAAGGAAGGCACCTGTTGATGGTTCTAGTGGAGAATTTACGTCTACACGATATAGAACTACTTTGCCGCCAAGACCGACATCGTCCAGTGTAAGGACGCCACTCACGTTCATGCCCACAGGCTAGGACTCTTTGACCGTAATGGTTGAATTGTCCTTACATGCCTTCACCAATACCTTTGTGATTGACACTCCCACGCACAATGCATGGCATGGGATATGAGAGGATTGGTCGGCCCTGAAGGCGCCGATTGGAGAGTCCCTGTACAAGAATTAGAAAATCGTAGAGCAAGGTTATCAGTCGCTCTATCTGAAAGTGGGATTGAATCCGCTCTTATCGACGATCCTGTGGAATTATATTGGCTAACAGGTGGAAGGCAAAACGGGATTATTCTAATAGGTGGGAAAGATTCTGATGTTCAAACGACTCATTGGGTGAAGAGGTCACTTGAAAGAGCTAAATTTGAATCTGGAGGAGATGATTGTCCTGACCCAGTTATTGCTCAACCAAGAATGGCAGATTTAGCAAATTCTATTCGTGAAATAGGCGGGGTCCAAAAGCCTGCAATATTAGGAGGGAAAATACCTCATGATCGCTGGGAATTCATATCCAGTAAAATGAAATCACTAGTTGGTGAATCAAAAGATTGTACATCAATAATGTATGGCTTGAGAGAAATGAAGTCAAATTGGGAAATCGATATGCTTCGAGAGAGTGGACGTATTAACAAAGAAATGTTCGAATCAATCAAAGAAAAAGGAGGATTGGGGAAAACGGAGTTAGAAATGGCTGCCGTTGCTGATAATGTTAGTAGAAAGGCTGGCTTCGGTGGAAGAATAAGGATGAGGAAATGGCCGATGGATTGTGACAGAGTTGTTATTGTTGCTGGTGAGTCTGCATCTATACCCTCATATTTTGATTCTGCAATTGGAGGAGTTGGAGCGAGTCCAATCTCGCCTTTAGGATCAGGGCACGCCAAAGTCAAATCTAATTCTCCAGTTACTGTAGATATCGTGCATCTACATCGCGGGTATGTTTCTGATTGTACACGTATGTTCAGTGCAGGAGCTCTAGATAGTAGATGGATGGAAAGACTCGACCATATGGCCGAAATCCAAAAAGCAGTAGTTTCAAGCCTTTCTCGAGGAGATAATTGTTCTAAAGCGTGGGAAATTGGAAGTTTCATGGCAAAAGAAATGGGCTATTCAGATAATCTCATGGGAATGAATCCCGATAAATCTCATTTTTTAGGGCATTCAGTGGGATTAGAATTAGATGAAACTCCAGTTATTGCAAATGGATTTAATCGTCCATTATGTATTGGCGGAACGATGGCAATAGAACCTAAAGTAATATATCCAGATGGTTGCATAGGAACTGAAGACACTTTTGTAAGAACTGAGGATGGCATGGAATGCCTCACAATGGGAAATTCTTTTCCATTATTTACAGATTGGAATTAAACTATCAAGGGATTATACTAATTCCCGATACCTCTACGACGTGTCGTGTCTCAAGTATCTAATGCTGTTCAACGCCGACTAGCTAAGATCCTTAGGGAAAGAAAAGAGCCACATGGAAAATTATTCAAAGATAAAGAAATCTTGAAAGGTGTCGAGATAAGTGAATCAGGAATTGCAGAACTTTGGGTGAAACCTACACACCCTTACTGCCCATGTTGCATTAATGACTTGATTGAATTGAGAAAGGAAATTACTTCTACGAAAGGGATCTTAGCCTGCCATATTGAAGTAATCTCAATACCGCAAGCAAAAAGATGGACTGCTGCTATAAACGAATAGCCTGAAAATTATTTATCCTCTCTTTCCCATCTCTTCGATTTTCTTAAATTAACCTCATCAATCTTAGACTTGACACGCCTGGACAACCACCATACCGCGAATGTTACGGCTATAATATCGAAAGTAAGAATTAATAAAAATTCTTGATTACTCCAGTCAACCATATTTTACCTCTCATAATGGTGGAATGACATCAATATCGCAAGCTCCTTCCGGTATCATACAACAAGACAAAATCCCTCCATCTTCAATTAAAAATTCATCCAAGCCCGGAGGTAAAGGTTCGGGATATGGGACATTCCCTGAAATTAATCTTACAAGGCAAGTTCCACAATTCCCAGATGTACAATTTCTAGGTATATCGATTCCTGCGCGATCTGCAGCATCCACTAGGAACTCATCATCCTTGAGTTCAATAGAACGCAAAAGCAACCTTCCACGGAAGAAGCGGACTATAGCCATGATTCACCCATAGAGAGGGGTATCTTCAATCCATCCAATAGAAGAATTTGAATAAACTGATGCTCAACGGTCTTCCCAACGAGTCCAACGACCTGTTTGTTTATTGAAATACAGTCCCGCTTTCTTCATCCATTTGTTAAATTTAGTAGCCCCTGCACCAGTAGCAAGAATGAATTCTTCTCTATGTTCTTGAGCTTGGATATATCCTTTATCTTCGATTTTCTGTTCAATCCAATCTTCAATACTCATTAATCCACCAGACAACTTACTCGCTTCAACCGCTGCTTCAACTTCTGCGAAAGATGCTCCTGTCTTCTTTAGATCTCTTTTAATTAAGTCATCAACACTCAGTGATTCAGACTTCTTAGGAGGTTGAATTACTTCTAATCTTGGCCCTCTCTGAGGATCGATTGTTAACCTATCACCGTTTTCTAATTTATTTTCTACAACTTCTGCCATAGGTGCCCGGAACTCTTTCTCACAATCCCAACAAATCAAAACAAAGTCTGTCATATCTTCCATGACATTTCCTCCTCGAGGATCCATTTCTTCTCCACAGTCTGGACATGCGTGCATACATAATATTGGAGCGATCTTGCGACGGAAATCAACTATATCTTGAGGAGTACCTGATAAGTCCAATAATTCATGATCTCTAGCGGCTTCAAGTCCTCTAGTCTCTAGTTGATCTCTGAGTTTAGTGCGCTGTTCATCTTTACCCTCTTCATCAAAAGTATTTTCTAATTTAACTATGAGTTCAACAGTCTTACCTAATCTATTCATTACTAATTTCTTTTCACGAAATTGCTCTACTCTAGCAATTCGTAACTGTTCTTTCTTCTCCAGAAGTTCTGAATGCAAATCTTTCTGTTCTCTCTTGAATCTCTGCTCTTCAATCTTGTCAACTTTCTTCACCCCACCGGTATCCGAAAGAACATCTGCAAGATATCTTTGCTTAGATGAAGAGCGAGGGCCTGATTTAACCGCATCTAATACAGAGGTTGCTATTTCTTTCTTAAGACCATAATTATTAGTTAACGTCTCGACATCAAGATTTTTCAAATCGCCAACTTTAATTCCACCATCTGACAGGATTTGAGCAGTTTTTTCATCTATCCCACGGCGTAATAATGCGAGATAGGTGTCCTTCTTTGCCATATTAGTGCCCCCTTGCGCGAATGTATGTCCGCTGCGCAGTAGTCCCGCGGAACCATGCGTATAATATCAAGTCGCGGTCATAATTATCTTATTTATTCATTAAATGAAGATATTCTATTAGCAATTATTGCCCATTCTTCAGGTTCTAGCATGTCTGGTCTGTTTTCAAACCATTCATTAGAAAATGTATCTGGTGGATTTAACAATAAATCTTCCACAGCTGCCTTCCAACGTGATTTATGCCATCCTTTTATTCGACTAATTCTTCTAGGGACTTGAGATAATAATGTTCTAATTTTTTTCCGACGGCTTGAAAAACAATGTTGAGTTATTATCTTAAACATCTTACGAGAAATCTCTCCATTCTCCTGAGAACGATCTACTGGCACCAGAGATACAATTCTAGAATTAACACGAGGAGCAGGACTGAAAGCACCGCCAGGTACTTTTTTATCTAATTTAACGTCAAAATCGAGCCATAGCGATAAACCTAGAGGGCTTAGAGATCCATAATGTTCCATGGACATTCTTTCTGCAAATTCATCTTGGACAAGTAATACGACGACATTTAGAGGGTTTTTAAAATGATATTGTTGAATTTTATCTAAGACCGGGCTTGAAATTTGGTAAGGTAAATTTGCTACTATATGTGTCAAACCCAAAGGCCAATTTAGCCTAAGAGCGTCTCCAGAAATAATTTCTAGTTGGCCATTAGCATCTCCAAATACTCTATCTAAATGAAGAATCGCTTCCTCATCAATTTCTATGCCAAAAACATAGGCTTCATTTCTCAAAAGATATAATGTCAATGAACCGGGGCCAGGCCCTATCTCAAGAACTTTAGATTTCGAATTAATTGGGAACCCCTCTTCACTACAAATTTCAATAGAGCGAGAGATTATCTTCGTATCTAAAAGAAAATGTTGGCCCAATGATTTGTCGGGAACAATATGGTCTCTAAGCAAATCGACAAGAAGTCGGGGAGTTAAATCATCCATATTAATTCCTAATTAATTAGACGTACGTATTAGATGATCAAGAATACTACGATTGTTTAGTGGATCTTCGATTTCTATAAGGTACCTCTCTGCTAGTAACTTGACTGAATCAATTTCACAAGCCTCGTCTACTTCTGAAAACTCCATCCATCCGGCCATTCCACGGGATTGTACCATTTTTTGCGCCTTAGACTTGCCTATCCCTGGAAGAAGTTGGAAAGCATGTACTTTCAAAGAAATATTATTAGCACGATTATAAAATCCAAGATGTAGTTCTGAGTTATCCCTTATGGCACCAACTAGTTCATTGAGAAGTTCTTCTTCACTGGTTGTTGAAAGATCACGATATCGGAGTAGAGACATTGGCCCCAGTTTATTTTCGGATACTGCAACTTTTACGCCATTACTTACACCATCTTTGACTAATACTTTAGCACGAACCAAATATAGAGACGGTTCAGTTAGTGCATGTACTTCATGCCCAACAGGCCTTCTATCGGACATATCCAATATTCTCAAATGTGTTTCACCTGAAAAAGGAGATATTGGGCCATCTCCGGCCTCAGAAGGGGAACTCGCATGCATTACGCTCAACTACCTCAGACAGGTCTTTATTCAAGAATTAACTCATTGAAGAAACACACGGATTTCTATACTCAAAGTACGTGTTGACGAATGGTAGTAATGATATCTTCTACCTCTGAAGTATCCATTGCAATTCTTTTACTTGAAATTATAACTCTAACTCCTTTGACATTTAACGGAGTTAATTCTGCCAATTTAGAGCATATTTCAGGGTATTGAGATAGTTTTTCATTTTCAGATAGGGCATTGTATAGTGCAACGAAAACCTTAGCATCAGTTTTTGTTCCGCCACGATTAGTGGATGCTGCCCACTCTGCATGTTGAAGGGCCATGATTTGCTCATAGGAAAGATCTCCACGTCTTTCACGTGCATCGGATAAAAGTTCACGTACAGTAGCAAAATCTACAAATTCTTTCTCACTCATTAAAATCATCCCTTAATTGGTTTAAGATGCTCCGGACGAGCAACTACGGTCTTTTTCATATTACCATCTTTGAAATTAACAACATAAGCTCGACCTTGCTTTCCTGCAATAGTGCCTGTACGGCCTTGGAATCGACGGTGAGGCATGCCTTTGTGTTGCGCACCATCTAATACGATAGCAACTCTATCTCCTTCAGCATATGGGTACATTACTCTATTAATGAAAACTCGGCCTTTATCACGCTTACTTTTCTTAAGAATTGAACGTGTTCCTTGGCGTTGTCCATGCGTCCTTGTTACCATGATATCACCTTACAGACCATAGGTCTTGGAAGCGGTCGACCTGCCTCGTATTCTTAAGGACTCGGATTTGATAAATAACTCATTCATAGTGAATATCTTCAACATCTAGCCAAAGAACTGTGCATTCTTTGTCCCCTAACACGCTACGAACAGAGGGCACTGTTCGGCCTTCATCGGAGTGAACTAGCTCCTTGACATACGTTCCAGCCTCACATCTAACCGAAAATTGGATTTCATCTTCTTCAACAATAATATCAGAAAGTGAGACTACTTTTCTTTTCCTATTTTTCGCCGCTCGGCGGTGAGCGACACGCTTAGGAGTTTCTTGAGATAACTCTACACCTGAAAGCGACGAAATTGCTTCAATTGCTGTTTTCTCATCTGGTATGCCATCTACTTTGAATCGTATTGTATATGATTTCTCAGAACGACTTTCTTTGACTTTAACGACTTCCCGGCGATCTGACCATCTCAAACTATTAATTTCAACCTTATCTACTGCATTTTCATTTACTGCTTTCTGGATTTCTTCAAGATTAGCCAATCTAGTTCCTGGTTTTTTAATTTCAATAACGAAAGGGCGTCCCATTCCTAGGCATCTAACATCTATGTCTTCTCGGCCCATTCCATGGAAAGATGTATCTTCTGCACCTAAAGAAAGACGAATTGTCTCACCAATTAAATCTTGAACAGAATCTGGATACTGTAACCCCGTCTCATTACATGATTCACATCCTTGTGCACGTCCGCGGCAAGCACGGCATGGCCATCGAGTTTGAGGAAGATCTCGAATTAATTTACGATATCGCCCATACATGAACACAGGCCGGATATCTACCTCAACCATCAAAGTTAATCCATCTACTAAAATCATTAAATCTGGCCTTTCTTTAACATAAGTGACCCCATTAACTAAGTTTGAAAGTTTAGATTGTATTTGGCTGACGAATGAAGGTTTGAGAGGGGCAGAGCCAGGAGAGCCGTGTCTTGAGCGAATCCTATCTTCTTCTTCCACTAAATCCTTAGGTAGGTGAATACCAAGTTGAATCGTTGAATGTTCTACTTCACCAATTTTATCAATAATTCTTACCACTATGTTATCAATGTCATCAAATAAATTCTCACACATTGGGCAGAGGTCATTTTTGACAGATGATTCTAATTCAGAGTTTCTTTGATAAGCTTCTTTTCTTATTTCTTTCCCGCCTTCTTCTCCTTTTGATGCAGTGCGCCTTCCAGAAAGTCTCTGAACACAAAAATCACAACAACCGATACGAATGATATGTTCTATTCCTAGAGGTGCAGGGCACGGTGGTGCATCCCAGTTTATTGTTGCACCTTCAAACTCAAAATCATCGCCATCATACCAAACTTCCTCTTCTAAAGGATTAATTTCCAGATTTTCATCGACTTCTACCTCGGACTGACCATATCCTGCATCTGCATAAAGAGCCCAAGAATCCTCATCATCGGAATCGGCCTTATGATTATCTTCTTTCATCTTCATCACCTATCGAAAAACGGAGTTGACCCGTATATTCGATGTACCTGCGAATCAGAGGCTGCATTTCAGCACTTCGGATACTTAAATTACTGACTCAAAGATTTACCGAGTTCTTCACAAACCTTTCTCAAGTGGGAAAATGAATGTATTCCAGAGGAACAACCAGTCGGCCATTCAAATCTGAGACCATATCTCCCAACTAGCTCGACTTTCGGTTTTTCTAGCATTAATCGGGAAATTTCTTCTTCTAATTCAAGAATTTTCTGTTCATTCTCTTGCCTAGGCTTACACTTGGCACATTGACACCTAGATCTTATTGAGACATAACTCAATGTGAAAGATTGCTCGTCATCAAATCTCAGTACACAATCTTCATCACTGCGTTCCAAATCTGTGAGTATGTTTCCATCTCCCATAGTCGTCCGGAAGAGGTTTCATCCTTCAACATAAGGGACAGATAACTCTGCAAATTCAGCAATCGATAAACACCCCTTCATATTCTATGTATATTTCACAAGTGCATGGTATTGCTCAACGAGCCGAAAATTCTTGGAGGGGCTTTAGTTACTGGACGCATCTCCTCTATGTTCAAAGCAAGAGAATTAAGGCTGCAAAGAGATATGCGTGAACATTCAAAATATTCCACTATACCCAAAAAGAAAATTTTGATTGCTGGTTCTTCAGGACTAATTGGTACACAACTTGTAGCCTTCTTAGATACTGGTGGTCACGATGTTTGGAGACTTGTTAGAAGACCTGTCAAAGAAGGAAGTAAAGAGTTGACTTGGAAACCAGATGAAGGCATTCTCAATTCAAGTGATATAGAAGGTTTTGATGTAGTAATCCATCTAGGTGGAGCAGGTATCGGAGACAAGCGATGGAGTAAGAAAAGAAAGGCTCTAATTGTAGACTCTAGAAGAGAAAGTACAACACTGTTATCAGATACAATGAGTAAACTTGAAAATAAGCCTGAAGTATTCATTGTGGCTAGTGCAATAGGTTACTATGGAAACAGAGGTGATGAGGAACTTACAGAAGATAGCCCTCCGGGTGAAGGTTTCTTGACCGATACCGTAATTGATTGGGAATCATATGCAAATTCTGCCAGAGAAGCGGGTATTAGAGTGGTAAATACAAGAAACGGGATTGTCTTGTCTGCAACTGGTGGAGCTTTGGGACGTATGTTACTTCCTTGGAAGATGGGAGGGGGAGGTCCTCTTGCTGGAGGAAAGCAATGGATGTCATGGATTTCTTTAGATGATGAGATTTACGCAATTCATCATTTAATGATGAATAATAAATGCGAAGGTGCTTACAATCTAACAGCACCAAATCCATGTATGCAAAAAGTATTCTCAAAAACGTTAGGAAAAGTCCTAAGGCGTCCTGCAATTGCCCCTATACCAGGGATTTCTATGAAAATATTATTTGGTGAACTCGCTCAATCACTATTGATAGAGGGTCAAAGAGTCTTGCCAAACAAACTAGAAGAATCTGGATATGAATTTGTACACAAAGATATTGAATCAGCCCTTAGAGACTCGTTAGGTAAATGGAGATAATTTAATGCCAGATACTCATGAATATTTAGTAAATACTAAATTTCCTGAGTTTAGCTTGTATGATGATGAAGAAAAACTAGTCAGTAGAGCAGATATTGAAGGGAAATGGACAGTTATTTTCTTTTATCCTAAAGATGATTCACCTGGATGCACATTACAATCTTGTTCTTTTAGAGATCAATATGAACAGTTTACTAAAAAAGGAATTTTACTCTATGGGGTCTCCTCAGACTCAACATCTTCACATAGAAATTTTAAGAAAAGATATAACTTACAATATTCATTGTTGAGTGATAGGAATAATAAACTCGCTAAATCATTGAAATTAAAAAGAAACTTTGGTTTTCTTAATGCAAGAGTTACGTTTGTTATCAACCCTGAAGGATATATCACTTATTCGTATACAAGTCAACTAGGAGTTACTGGACACGTCAAAAAAGCACTGAAAGCAATAAAAATAGTTTAAAATACTATATGAATAAGAGTTTTAATATAATATCTAGAAAAATAAAACTATGAAAATATCGCTATACTAGGTAATCTTTCATCGCACTACTTGAAGTAGTATGGTCAGCGCGATGTGGAATTATGGCTCAAGGAACAGTCAAGTGGTTTAATCAGAAAAAAGGGTTCGGATTTATCGAACAAGAAGATGGAGACGATTTATTCGTCCATCATACTCAAGTTGAGGGCGTCATCGAAGATGGCGATTCAGTTGAGTTCGAAGTTGGCGAAGGACCAAAGGGACCTAATGCCATCAATGTCTCAAAATCAGAGTAATTATTTTACTCTATTATTAGATTTCAGCATAGTAGTCAACAACTACTTCTTCAATTTCTCTAGCAGTACGATTTTCATCGATTGTCAATGTATTACCGTTTCTACGTAGGGGTTCACCATCTACTAATACATCCAATACTTGGCCTCCGGAATATATCAAATTAGCAAGTAACCTTCGTCCATCTCTTCCAAATGGTCGCATACGAATATCATTTAAATCCCAGGTTATCCAATCTTTGGAACCTTTAGTTGCCAATTGCCATGTCTCAACTGGATCTAATATTCTAGCATCCCAATGATCGTGCCTTTGGACTAAACTAGCTGCCTTAGATTCTGCCCGCATATCTAGACTATTGTTACTGGCCGCCCCATCTGTTCCTAATCTGACATCAACGCCAGCCTCTATCATAGCCGGATAAGAAAGCGTCCCACCACATGCAAGTTTTTGATTCGATGTAGGGCAATGAACCGCATGAGCGTCATGTCCCGCTAATATCCTCATTTCTTTCTTTGTAACCCAACCACAATGTGCACATACAGTATTGCCATCAGTGAAGAATTCTAAAGAATCAAGATATTCAATAGGGTACATGCCAGTAGATTCATGACAGTCCGCTACTTCTTTACGGGTTTCAGAAGTATGAATACTAAGTTTACATCCCGTCTTTTTAGAAAGTTCGGATGCCTTTCTGAGAGTCTCTTCACTACAAACATAGACTGAATGAGCACCTATACCATATGATATTCTCTCAGGGCGTGACGAACCTTCTCTAATCAAAGATTCCATATGCCTCAAGGCATCTCCTGAACCTGGCTTGAAGTTGGGTGTTAAACCATCTGTAATGGGGCCACATAACTCTGCTCTGAGGCCTGTCTCAGCAAGTGTATTACCTATCACCTCAGTATGAAAGTACATGTCGCAAGCAAATGTTGTACCCGTTGATATCAATTCAGCCGCTGCTGCTCTGGTACCAACTTCTACAAATTCAGGGGTTAAAAATTTCTCTACTGGAAAAATTGAAGTTTCTAACCACTCCATAAGAGGTAAACCCTCCCCCATACCACGATTGAGAACCATAGCTAAATGCGTATGCCAATTTTGAAATGAGCGAGTGATTAAACGCATTGAACCATCGATAGTTTCAATCACATCTTCATCACCATTACTCAATGAATAGGTGCCATCACTATGCAAAAGAAAATTACCATGATTGACTTTACCATCATGGTCAATTAAACGAGTATTCGTGACTCGCCTTAGCCCCGGCTCAGATACAACCATGATTCTGCCAAACGCTACTTTACCGTCAATCTTTGGTTAAACCAAATAAGAATATTTTTCTAGAACATCGTAGTGAATAATTTCTTTATGTCTGATACATGAGACATTAGTATGGAGGAATTCGGGCAGATTGGTTTTTCTGGAAAATTAAGACCTTCGCAGGTTGCTTCATCTGAGATTATCCGTGAACAATTAGATGCGGGTGAAAAAAACCTGCATATTGTAGCACCGCCAGGATCCGGAAAGACTGTCCTTGGACTATATACTTGGTCTGATTTAGTACGACTACCCACTCTCGTTTTAAGCCCTAACTCTGCAATTCAGGCACAATGGGTTGCAAGAGCAAAAGAATTATTCAATTTAGATGGTAAAGAAGAACAAATTCTTACGAATACAAAGTCCCCTGGATTGCTAACTTCTCTTACATATCAATCAGTCACTCTCCCAAAACGTGCTGATGAAAATCTTGATGGTGCTGCAATGGAAATATGGATTAAAAAATTAATTTCTGAAAATGAAGCAGATAATGAGGGAACTGCTAAGGCTTGGATAGAAGACTTGAGAGATAATAATAGGGATTATTTTACAGAAAGGTTTAGCTCATATAGAAAACAAGTAAGAGATGATTTCACTACTCATGGAAATGCTTTATGGGTATTACATGAATCTTCGAAAAAGAATCTAGAGAACCTAGCGAAAACCGGAATTGGATTGATAATTCTTGATGAATGCCATCATCTGCTCGGACACTGGGGGAGAGTTCTAAGCGAAATTAGAGAATATTTTGGTAATCCAATTGTTTTAGGTCTCACAGCGACACCTCCGGACATTGGTTCTGTAAGTATTGATGATGGTGAAAGATACAAAGAATTTTTTGGAGAAGTTGATTACGAAGTACCTGTTCCAGCATTAGTTAGAGATTCTAATTTATCTCCCTATCAAGATCTAGCCTATTTTGTAAGGCCAAATCCCGAGGAATTAAGATATATAGCTAATGTTGATAAAGAATTTGAGGAATTAATTGAAGAAATTAGTAATGGACCTGAAGATACCAAAAATCGTACACCAAAATTAGATATTTGGTTAACTGAAATTCTAAGTAAATTATTGCTCCCGAGTGGACCAGTAAAAAATTGGACTTCGTTCGTTAAAAGAGACGAAAATTTAGCCAATTCTGCTAGACTTTATCTCCTGTATAAAGATATAGATTTACCAGAAAATGTACCATATCCTGAACAAAAATTAATCGATTTGAATTTGGAAAAAAATCAAGTTATGATTACCTTATTAGATCGTTATATCAGACACGGGCTTCTTCGTTCAAAAAATGAAAAAGATCATGAGTTAGCAGAAGTAGCTATCCAAAGGCTAAGAATGTTAGGTCATCAAATTACTGAGACTGGGATGAGGCCTTGTGCGTCACCAGTCGGGCGTGTAATGGCGTATGCATCGGCAAAATATGATGCTTTGAGAGATATCTTAACTGCAGAAATGCAAGCATTGGGGCCGGATATTAGAGCAGTAATTGTTACAGACTTTGAGAAGACATCTGCTACGGCTCTAGTTGAAGGAGTTCTAGATAAGAATGCGGGTGGGGCTATTGCAGCATTCCGTTCAGTTCTAGTTGATGAAGCAACTGACCGACTTAATCCAGTTCTAATGACTGGTTCTACCGTATTAGTAGATGATGATTTGTGTGAAATAATATTACCTAGATTTGAACAATGGATTAAAGAAAAAGGATTAGAAATTAAACTTGAGAGTGCTAAAAAAGACGGTTATAATGAAATTAGAGGCAGAGGTAATCAATGGAAACCAAGATACTATACTGAAATGATTACTGAATTATTTCAAGAAGGAGTTACAAAATGTATAGTAGGCACTAGAGGTCTACTCGGAGAAGGTTGGGATGCAAGTAGAATTAATGTTCTAATTGATTTGACTACAGTAACAACTAGTATGAGCATTAATCAATTAAGAGGACGCTCATTTAGACTTGATAAAAAGAATCCAGAAAAGGTTGCTAATAATTGGGATATTGTATGCTTGGCAGAAGAATTCAGTAAAGGTTTTGATGATTATTACCGTTTCAAAAAAAAGCATTCGAGGCTGTATGGAGTTTGTGACGATAGTGCTATTGAGAAGGGGGTAGGGCATGTACATGCTGCATTTACTGAAGCTCGTCCAGAGGGTATCTCAGAAACTTTAGATGTATTCAATGATGAAATGATACGTAGAGCGAGGAATAGAAAAAGAACCAGAGAACTATGGAAAATTGGTGAACCATTTAATGCGAAACCGAAAGAAGCAATTGAAATGAAAATGAAGGATGGATTTTCAGGAGGATGGCCTATATTGAGTGTTTCATTTCAGAGACCAGAATGGAATGATGAATCATTAGTACTCGCAATAGCAACTGCTGTTTCTGGTGCATTAAGAGAAACTGGTAATTTGAAAACAAGCCCTACAATTGCATCAGGAGATAGGGGTGGAGGATGGATGAGGACATATCTTGAAGATGCCTCAGAAGAAGATTCAAAAATATTCACAGAAGCAATGGAACAAGTACTAGGTCCACTAGATAATCCAAGATATATGATCCCAAGGCAGGTCAAGATGATTAGTGACACTTGGGTGAGCAAATTGCTTCCTGAAATCATAGGAAAATATTTCAGAACAAAGAAAAAGAAGTTAGTTATGTTCCATTCAGTACCTAAGAAACTTGCTCAAAATAAGGAAGATGCAGCAATTTTCCAAAAGCATTGGAATTTTGAAGTTAGTCCGGGAGAAGTAATGTATGGTTACAGTAAAGATGGAAGAGAACAAGTTCGTTGGGCGGTGGAACAGGATCTTTCACCAAGAGGAGATTTCCATAGTAAAAGCGTATTTACTTAGCTCAAAGATTCACAGAATTTACAATCAATGCCTGTACCTTTATGCGTATCACAATATCTTTTCCTACAGGTAAAACATCTGAAATCAAAGGCATTAACTCCAGTTGAACAACTTGGATCGCCACATATATCCAAGTTTTCTGAAACGGGAATAGAGGACCAAGGAATTGATGATGTATCCTCAGACCAAGGAATTGATGATTTATCCTCAGATTTATCTACTTTCCACCATTCATTTACTGATTCTTTAACTAATTCAGGACTATCATGAAAATTTAAGGCTTTTTTGACATATGGGTGTGTTAAAAAATTTCTTGAATGGTGATGGTGTTCAGGTCGTATAATTTTATTGAGTTTTTCTATTCCCTCGTCAATAGAAGACACTGGCCCTAATTTAGCGATTAATTGATTATAATAAATTTCCATACGTTTGGTTAATTTACGATTAGGGTCTCTAACAGGGGGACGGCCCTGATATTTCTCGCTGTATTCTAATTTCAAAGTTTCTCGGACAAAAGGATGAGTGAAAAAATTCCTTGAATGATAAGGGTGTTCGGGTCGTATAAATTTATCGAGTTTTTCTATTCCCTCGTCAATAGAAGATACTGGTCCTAATCTAGCGATTAAATGATTATAGTTAATTTCCATACGTTTAGTTAATTTGCGCTGAGGGTCTCTAACAGGATAATCTCGAGAATTATAATTTGAGATTCTTTGTGAAGGAGTATGGGGTTGAAAAGATTTCCATAAATTGGCTAAAAATCCCATTATCACACCGTATTTATTGTTTGGTCATGGCGCTGTCTCGGCGCCATGACCCCTGGGTTCGCCATAGTGTTGCGGTACGCAACTGCAGTCATTGCCGTGAGGCTCCTTCTTTGAGACATGACGTCGTCTGTAACTAAGGAAATAAACTCAACGCCGGATTACGACTCTAATTGGAACTTTATCACTCCCTGAGACATCACCTCGATGCTCCCGAATAGGTAGACCCAAACGAGAACAAATCTCAAGATGAGGGGCTGACCAAGGGTGTAGGCATTCATCAGAGAAGTCGTATCCAAGTACCGTTACTGGTTCAATCTCTCCTTCCCAATTTTCTCCAATCAGTCTGCCTGAGACTCTTGTCCAACTATGATTCATATGTCGTGTTTCATAAATAAAATTCTTGAAATCTTTCTGAGATAATTTACTAAGCAGAAAATCTCTAGGAATCGCTCTCGGAATAATTGCTAAAACTCTTTCATGATCATGAAAATATGCAATAGGTGCTAAATTGAGCTGTCTGAACAGTTCTTGTGATTTCTCAATAGATGTGCGAATATCTCCCCATTTTATGGGTAACCATGATACAAACGCAGAGCGATCATTGGTTCCAGAAACATGACTACTTAATTCCAAACTAGTATATTGAGGCGGACTTACTATTTTTTTTGATGTAAGTCTTAGATTCATTTTAGGAAGAGAAAATTTGGGTATTCTAATTGGTGGTCTTTTCGGAATTTTAATTGCGGATTCATGTCTAGGAATTTTATTTATCCATTCATTTACTGGTAATTCAATCCATTCATCATTGAGAATTGTACAAATCCAGCCGGTTTTACCATGAATAGTTCCAGGTAAACGAATAACACGCCTAGTATCCGCTGTTACAACCTTATCAACAGGATGCCCCGCTTCAATTACCTGATTCAAAAGTTGCTTACGTTGAGATTTAACTTTCTCTTCTCTTAATACTGGATCAGGTTCAGAAAATGACTCTCTATCAGGATCATCCGCAATAATATGAAACCCCTTACTTCCTGAAAATGTAATATGTCTAATTTTAATATCAGTATTTTCTATTAACCAATTTCGAAGATTCAAAGTTGCTTTCCTTGCTTCTTCTAAGCGAATAATACAAAACGGCCTGATATCAATATCAAATACAACAAGATGATCTAAAAGTATAGGCGAGGGTCTTTTCGTATCTTTAATTCTAGGGAGATTAATGGGATTAAGCCATGAAGAAGTTGAAACATAAACATCAGTGGGCATTGAGTTAGAAAATAATTCAATTAATTTCTTTGAAGAAGAAATCCTTCTATCAGATGTTATCCAAGGACCCTTCACTGACTTCCATCGAAATTGGTGCCTAGAGGATTTATTGAGCCAAGATAAATCTATTTCTCTATCAAAATAATAGGATGAGAGCTCGTCTTCAGACCAGCTCAAAACATGACTCATATTACGAGGGATAAGTATGTGGTCTTTGATTAATTGGTTAAAGCCCCTTATTAATTAGGGGTGAAACCTCTTTTCCTATCAGACCTATGGTATCCATTAACTGATTATGTGAAAGTCCTGCATTATCCAATTGGAAAGAAAAACGTGAGATTCCCCCTAATGCCTCACTATGTCTGATTATTTTCTCGGCGACTTCTTCTGGATCGCCAATTACATAAGCGCCTAGAGGACCTGTTTGTTCATCGAATCTATTTCTAGTAACTGGAGGCCAACCCCTTTCCTTCCCAATTTTAGTGAAAGCCTTCGCATAGCCGGGAAAATAAATATCTCTAGCTTCTTGCGAATCTTTTGCAACAAATCCTAGTGAATGAAGTCCAACTTTTAGTTGATTAGGATTATGCCCAGCACGCTCACCGGCCTCTCTGTAAAGGTCAACTAATGGACGGAATCTGTGTGTTTCTCCACCAATGACTGCTATCATTAATGGTAAACCTAGCAATCCTGCTCTTACGAATGATTGAGGAGTTCCACCAACTCCTAACCAGATAGGTAATTTTTCTTGTAAAGGTCTGGGATATATTTGTTGATTTCTTAGTGCGGGTCTGAATTTACCTGACCAATTAACAGTTTCATTATCTCTAATAGATAGTAAAAGATCTAATTTCTCTGAGAATATTTCGTCATATTCATTTAAATTCAAGCCAAATAAAGGATATGATTCGGTGAATGAACCACGCCCAACTACCATTTCTGCTCGCCCGGAAGAAACGAGGTCGAGGGTTGCAAAATTTTGGAATGCCCTTACAGGATCTGCTGCACTGAGGACTGTTACTGCACTGGTTAAACGAATATTCTTCGTGCGAGATGCTGCTGCTGATAATATCACTGAATTAGCAGAATCAAGAAATTCTCTTCGATAATGCTCACCTATTCCAAAAACGTCAAGACCCATTTTATCGGCATGTTCTATTCGATCAAGAAGCTCAGATATAGACTGGGCACTATTAACTGGATAACTCTGTCCATTATCGAGTTTTACCTCAGCGAAACTATCAACACCAATTTCCATAAATCTCGCGAGTTCTAACCACTATTATAATTAGTAGTTTTATGGATGAAAGTAAAAGGCTAAGCCTAAAATTGCATAAGTACCTAAGAGCATGAGGCCTTCAAGCCAGTTTGACTTACCATCGGCTGCTGTTAAATTTGCTATTGTAACTGCAAGAAATACTGCTATAGTCTCGAGTATACCAAATTCAAAGGTGAGAGGTAAACCCAGAATCCAAGCAATAACTACCATTAGAGGTGCTACAAATACTGCTATCTGAGTCGAGGAACCAATTGATATCGCGAAAGATAGGTCCATCTTATTTTTTGCAGCAACCGATACGGCAGTGAAATGTTCGGCTGCATTACCGAATAAAGGTAATAGAATAACTCCAATGAAAAGATATGGGAGATGATATTCTTCAGCGGCTGATTCTACTGAATGAACAAGAACCTCAGCCATCCATGAAACTAAAATTGTAGCAATAATGAGTAAAATGATTGCATCTTTTTGATCCATATTCGGTTCTTCATGGTGAGCATTTTCTGTCGCAAAAAGATGAGAATGCGTTTTGAGTTGGAATAAAAGAAAGAAACCGTATATTGCTAGAAGAACTACAGCAGCTGCATGAGATAGTTTCTCAACACCATCATCGCCAGCGGTACCATCAACTGTGAAATTGAATACTGTTGGAATAATTAAAACAATAACCGATAATAGTAGAAGTGAGCCATTAGAACTTACTTGAGTTTCAGAAAATTTTTGCTCTGAATGATGAAGTCCTCCCCAAACAAATGAAAGACCCATTACAAGTAATAAATTTCCAAGAATGCTGCCAATTAGACTAGCTTGTACTATGTTTATCATTATCTCTTCGGTTTCTGTACCCACATTCTCTGCTGCCGTCATAAGAGCTAAAACACAAATTATTATTTCAGCCGCATTTCCAAATGTTGCGTTGAGTAAACCACCAACTGATTCTGATGTTCTTAGAGCAATTTCTTCTGTGGCTTTACCCATTAAAAATGCTAATGGCATTATTGCTATCATAGAAGTAATGAACGAAAGGTTCTCATCATGTTGAAAATAATTAAAATAGACGGTTGCTGGTACCGCTAGCAATAAAATATTCAATTTACTTTCACGTGGATCAAAGGCTCTAACTATACTCGCAGCATCTACCATTATTTACTTGCGGGAACGATAATTAAGTCAATGTTGCGCTTACAATAGGGAGGATTCATCCGTTAAACCGATGCCGGTGATAATGTGGGAAGTGTGTTTAGACTAGCACTTAGTGGAACACCGGGGACTGGAAAAACAACAGTTGCATCTTTATTTGAAAGAAATGGATACAATATTATTTCTTTAGAATCATTAGCAAAAAAATACAACTGCTTGGGAGAAATTGATACATTAGATAACTCTAGGCCCATAGACCTCGAAAGGTTATGTCGTGAATTAGAAAAATCTTGGTCTGAAAATCCAGAAAATACCATAATCATAGATGGACATCTGAGCCATCAACTCCCTTGTGATTATACCGTTGTCTTACGGTGTCAACCAGATATTTTACAAAAACGATTGGAAAGTAGAGATTATACTGAAGAAAAAATACGTGGGAATGTTGAATGGGAATTAATTGGTGGGCCATGGAACGATAAAAAGGATTCAAATGGTTGGTTGGAGTTAGATACCTCGGAAATAAGACAAGAAGTAATTTTTGAATCTATTCATAATTGGATTACAGATGGATTCAAACCATCTACTACAGACACAGAGATTGACTGGATTGGGGTAATGGAGGAATAATATGTTTGAGAAAATGAGAGATACATGGACAAAAGCAATACAACCAATTGTACTAAAATTAGGTAATCTTGATCCATCTGTACTAACTTGGACATCATTACTAGTTTCGCTTGTTGGATTTTACGTCCTAGCGATAGCAGGGATGAATACTACTGGAGCCTTGATGATTGTTGTTGCTGTAATTCTTGTTTTAATCGCAGGAGTCTTTGATGCACTAGACGGCGCATTAGCAAGGCATCAGGGAACAGACGGACCATATGGCGATTTTCTTGACCATACTATAGACCGTATTGTTGATGTGGGGTTATTGGTAGCAATTGGAATGAATGCTGCATTTGTAAGTAATCCAGATGCAGGTTTAATTGCTGGACTTCTAACTCTTCTAGGATCTTATATGGGAACACAGGCTCAATCAGTAGGACTTGATAGAATATACGGGGGATTTTCCCGAGCTGATCGTATGATTGTTACCCTCTTAGGGCTTCTAATTGCCGCCATGCAAGCGTATACGGGGGGTTCTGGAATAGATATTATATCATACAACGAATATTTAGAATATATTTTACTGGGTAATACGGAGTTAAATGGAATGACGGCTGCATTAGCCGTATCTGCTTGGGGAGGAGTTTACACGTTCTTAGTTAGGTTCAATAGTACTAGGAAACAGCTCCTAGAATTATGATTCGTTGATTCAATTAAATCATGAAACAGTAACTAAACCCCTTCTTACAAGGGTAACGGTTATCCTCTGTCTAATCCGCCTGTGACTCGTGAAGAATATCATCGACCGTGTATTAGAACTTCAAGAGGATGAAGGAATACCGTCTGCTCCCATAGATACTGAGAGTGATTCGGAACTTGTTCAGTTGCTATCTTCGCTTCAACCAAGAATACGAGTTTTCGGCTGCGGAGGCTGTGGTTCTAATACTGTAGCCAGATTAGAACAAGAGGGATTATTTGATGATACATATGTCAGAGGGATGGCAATAAATACAGATGCTCAGCATTTACTTAGAGTAGGTGTGCAAAATAAGGTACTTATTGGTAGATCGGCAAGAGGAAGAGGCGCAGGAGGAGATCCTGAGAAAGGAGAACAGGCAGCATATGAATCTGAGAGATCTCTAAAAAATGAAGTCGAAGAGTGTGATTTGGCATTCATTACCGCTGGTTTAGGAGGAGGAACTGGTACCGGTTCTGCTCATGTAATAGCTAGATTAGCTCGGGCTGCTGGGGCGTTAACAATAGCTGTAGTTTCATATCCATTTCTTTCCGAAGGTGCACTTAGAAGACAAAATGCAGAGTGGGGTCTTGAGAGATTGAGAGAAGTTTGTGATACAGTAGTTGTACTTCCAAATGAAAGATTACTAGAAGTAGAAGGGGTGAGAGATTTACCTCTAGACGCAGCATTCAGAGTTGCTGATGAATTACTGATGAGATCAATTTCCGGCGTTTCGGAAATGATTGCCAAGGAAGGTATTGTCAATCTTGATTTCCAAGATTTACGCTCAGTAATGGAAAATGGAGGAGGTGTTGCGATGATTGGTTTAGGAGAAGCAAACGGACCAGATCGTGCAGAAAAAGCCACTGAAGAAGCGCTTCATTCTCCTCTTTTAGACATTGATATTTCGGACGCTAGAGGTGCCCTAATTAATGTGGTCGGCGGACCTGGTCTTTCATTGGGAGATACTGAAAAATGTGCAAAGATTATTCGAGATAGAATTAATCCTTATGCGCGTATAATTCTAGGCGCCACTACAGATTCATCAATGGGAGATGAAATACGCGTACTGCTCGTATTAACTGGGGTTAAATCGGAGCAAATACATGGGGCGGCGTTGCATACACAAATGCGTAATCTCAAAACTAGAACTGTTGAGTTCATTAATTGATAAATTATATTCAGTTAGGGCATATACATTCCAACGTTTCTCCCGACGTGCTTAAATGAGGTCGGTCGGTCGCCGTGCTGCTTCTGAGGGAAAGGTATGGCTATTGAGAACTCAAACACTAGTGCAGTTGAGGACAGAGTCCAAGACTTACAAGACGAAATTGAAAGCCGTGTTCGTGGCCTTCAAACTGGTTCTTATGCTAGAATTTTGAAGATGGCTAGAAAGCCTTCTAAAGAAGAATTTCGCCAAACCGTTATCGTTTGTGGAATAGGTATGTTTGTCCTTGGAGGTATTGGTTTCGTTATGCTATACCTAATGGATAATCTGCTTCCTTCATTCTTTGAATGGTTAACGAAATAAATTATTGAGTGATTGAAATGTCTGATGCGTTTACTGTATTTGTTCGCCATGAAGAAAAAGTTCTACTTATGCAGAGGGCTGATGAAGTCTCTGACTTACCTGGTGCATGGGATGGAATCTATGGTTATGGAGATCCTGATGACGATGACGCGGTTAAAGCGAGAATTGTCGAATCAACAGGTATTCCTGTAGAAAAACTAGTGAGAGTGAGGCAAGGACCTTCTAGGGGAATTGCAATGGGGAATTCATTGTTAGAAGTCACACCTATTCTTTACCTTGCTGAAAGTAATGAGGTCACTCCTAAAACACTGTACAAGAATTCAGAATGGGTCGACCCAGGTATGATTGGAAAGAAAGAATACAGTACTCCGAGTCTAAGAGATATGTATGGAGATGTTGCATCTTTTCTTTACATTCTAAAGACTAGTATTGGTCAAGAACAAAATGTTGCTAGAGAAATTCAAGCTAGACTTTCAGGTAGTGGCTCTTTAATGGATATTAAAGATGAAATTTATGGAGTATTAAGTCCCAATTATATGAAAGGATATATTTTCGTTGAAGCGTCTGCATTTCATCATGTAGAGAAACTAATCGGAAGAGCAGGAGTTTCAACGACTCCGATTAAAAATTGTAGAAAAGTATTGGACGGAGAATCTCCACTTGAAGATGTACTACCATACTTAGAACCAAAAGCTGCTACTTCTGGAATAGAAGAAGGATGCATTGTAGAAATCCATGGTGGAGCCTTTAGAGGTCAATCTGCACGTGTAATTCGTGTCACTGAGTCGAAAGAAGAGGTCACTGTAGAACTGTTCGAAGCCGCAGTTCCAGTGGCATTAACAGTAAGAGCCGACCAAGTACGTGTCACTCAACGTGTCGAATAATCGAATATAGGAGACCGAGGACTAACGCAACACGCTCAAATAGTGAAGGTAAGTCGGCGGGATACAATCATAGGAGGTAATACACATGTCAGCACGTAACGAGACACCACATAAAGTCGTCCAAGCGCTTGGCAAAAAGAAGTGTAATGGGTCCTGGGAAGAAGCGTCTGAAAATTTGACAATGGATCAAATAAAGAAGATTGCTACAGAACAAGAAGAGCGCCTAACGGGTGCAAACTTGTATGCACGTTGCCGTGAAGTTATGGGAACTTGTGTAGCTATGAGAGTTAATGTCGAGGGCTTTGCTCCAAAGGAAGCACTCGAACGTATGAGCAAGGGGGAATTCAGCGAACACTTTAGCTGAGTTATCACGAATTGTGGGAGAGGGAAACCTCGCTAACCACGGAGGTGAATAAATATGCAGGAAAATATCCAAAACGCCATCCAAGAAGCATTAGAGAACGCCCCAGAACGTAAGTTCGTAGAATCTTTTGAGATGGCTATAACTCTCAAAGATGTTGATTTGAAGAATCCAGTAAATCGTATTCAAGAAGAAGTACGTCTTCCTTCAGGAAGAGGAAAAGATGTACGGATAGCAATGTTTGCTGGTAGTGAGATGGCTACGAAAGCGCGTGCTGCTGGAATTAGCGTAATTGATCCAACAACTATCGAAGATTTAGGAGGAAATCGTCAACAAGCTCGTAAGATGGCTAAACAATATGACTTCTTCTTGGCTGAAATACCACACATGGGTACAGTAGGAAGATATCTCGGTGTAGTTTTAGGTCCTCGTGGAAAAATGCCACGCCCGGTACCGCCTACGCTCGACCCTGCTATGATTGCTGCAGGTTTGAAAAATACAACTATCGTTAGATCACGAGACAAAGTTACTTTTCATGCAGCATTTGGTTCCCGTAAACAAGGAACTGATGAATTAACTGCTAATGCCATGGCTATCTGGACTAGAGTGACTAGTAAATTAGAACGTGGTGCAGGAAATATTAGATCATGCTACGTTAAAACTTCAATGGGCCCTTCAGTAAAAGTGGATGTGATTGAGTGATTGCACCAAAAATTGCACCTTGGAAAAAGGATAGGGTTGGAGAACTCACTGATGTCCTAAACTCAGATGGAGTTGTCGGAATCGTAGATGTTGGTGGAGTTCCTGCTAGTAACATGCTAGATATGAGAAGTAACCTAAGAGATTCAATGAAAATTACAATGGCTAAGAAAACTCTAATCAGATTAGCTTGGGAAAATTCTGGCCGCTCTAATGAAGAATTAGAAACTTTGATGGAAGGTGCAGTACAACCATGTATCGTTCAATCTGAAAATCTAAATCCTTTTGAATTGTTTATCGAGTTAGAAAAAACACGTCAAGGTCGTGCAGCTAAAGAAGGTGAATTAGCACCTATGGACATCATAGTTGAGAAAGGACCTACTACATTTGGACCAGGACCAATTGTTGGAGAATTCAATGCTGTTGGAATACCTGCTAAAATTAATAAGGGCAAGGTCGCAATTCAGAAAACAACTACTGTTGTTGAGAAAGGTGAGCCTATCTCAGCAGATCTGGGAATAATGCTTGCAAAATTAGACATTAACCCAATAGAAATTGGTATTATCCTAACTGGTGCTATAGAAGAAGGGTTCTTTTTCCCTGCATCTGCATTAAATATTGACTTAGACCAAGTTCGTACAGATATTATTACAGCAACATCGGGAGCATTCAACCTCGCATGTAACGTGCGCTGGTTCTCTGAGCAGACGATGCCTACGCTGCTTTCCAAAGCAAGTGGAGAAGCCCTATCAGTTGCTATAGAGGCAGGAGTTACAAATGAAACAACTGCGCCTCTATTCATATCACGTGCAAATGCGCGTGCTTTGGCCCTAGCAGGCCAATTAGATTCCTCAGCACTAGACGAAGAATTGTCGGCAGCACTTGGTGCTGCTGCATCAGCGGCTAGTGAATCGGTTGCAGCCTCTAATGCAACCGAAACAGTAACTGAAGTTACTGATGAGGAAGAAGAGGAAGAGGAGGAACAAGAGTTCGGTGGACTCGGGGACCTCTTCGGCTAAATAAAAAAAGGTGAGATAAAATGGAATATGTATATGCTGCAATGTTACTGCACTCTGCGGAAAAGGAAATTGACGATAAGACTGTTACAGCGGTTCTAACTGCTGCAGGAGTAGATGTTGACGGTGCTCGAGTTAAAGCTCTAGTATCATCACTCGGATCAGTCGATATTGGTGAAGCAATGGCTACTGCTGTTGCTGCTCCTGTTGCTGCTGCTCCAGCAGCTGCTGGCGGTTCATCCGCTGAAGCAGCTCCTGCTGAAGCTGTAGTGGAAGAAGAGGAAGAAGATGATGGTGCGGGCTTTGAAGGGCTCGGATCACTCTTCGGATAAGACTGTTGTAAACGAAGCGAAATAAATTGTACTTCGATTTTCGAAGTGTTCGTGCGGATGCCTGACTCTAGAAGATGAGCATAGGTTATATCCCAATCCAATCACTCAAATAGGATATGATTTAACTCAGATTACTTCTTTGCATGGATACTAATAATGTCTCCATTTTGAATTTCATGATCTGCTCCAATAACTCGGCCACTCTTAGCATCTGTTGCACGGATGAAACCATCTCCAAGATCACTATGAACTGCATATGCCACACCTTTCGCAGTCGTTCCTTCGGGTACCAATATTGCATCGGGAAGGATATTTCCTTCCCCATCAACCCAATGAGTTTCATCATGAACTGGGTAAACAACTCGGTGCTTTAGCCTATCAAAAACTACTGAAGAAAGGAGACCTACCAAACCTCCTCCGTCCCATTTAGATAACGTTGCAGAAATATTAACTAAAGCATTACGTTGATTCGCAGAAAGATTCTTATCACCTAAATCAGTAATCAAAAATTCATTACTTACAGGATTCAAATTGATTAATCCAGTTTTTGAAGCTCTTCGGAGTGCTAACTCTGCTTCGGCACTAGATGCTACTAAAATTCCATTTGATTTTGATATGATTTTAGATAAATCTCTCCAACTCTCTTCACTGGATGCATTGTCTGCCTTATTAGCAGCTACTGAGATAGGGAAAAGAAGTGAGCGAATAGTTCCTGCTAGGGTCATTAATTCATCATTACCCCATGACCAGGGGACACCAGATTCAGGATGATTTTCCGAAACAGATTGAATACCTGCATTCACGTGCTGCTCATTGGCGCCAATACCAGATAATTGATCAAGTAAATATGTTGCAAGTGCTTTTTCGCCTTCGGATTGAACCCTTCTAGCACCTCGAGACCAACTAGACTGAACTATCCCCACAATCCAAGCATCAAGTTCATTCAAAAGGAATTGATATTCTTCTATAGGTTCTGAACCTCCTTCGCCCACTGGATTACCTTCTATGTCCGTTGAACCAGATACATCAATAACTTGAATTAAAGCATCACAACGTGCTAAATCGGAAAGAAATTGATTACCTCGCCCACGCCCTTGATGGGCTCCAGGAACTAATCCTGCAACATCTACAAGAGTTACAGGAACAAGTCTTTGGTAATTATTACAGGTTCCTGAATTAGGTTCGCAAATACTACCTTGACGTGATTCATCAATTTTTAAAGATACTAATCTTCCTTGGTTTTCTTTTCTATTTCGTAATTCTTTACATGCACATTCTTCACGTAAAGGTAACCAAGCAACTCCTACGTTAGGTTCGATTGTAGTAAATGGATAATTAGCTATCTCTACAGGAGTTTCTGTTAAAGCAGAGAAGGTAGTTGACTTTCCTACATTTGGTTTTCCAACAAGTCCAATACGCATCTATAATCACATCCGGAAAAAGGGTCTCACCCTCAATCTGGTTATATGATCATAATTTGGTAGCGCTACCTTTTTCATCATTCTCACCAGTAGGGATTACTTCGGTATCAAGATCTGCTCCACTAGATAGTATTCTGCGTATAGTGGTAGGAGATACAAGAGAATATGATTCAACGGAAATCGAGGATGTTCGTACCGATTTCTTCGAGATGAGCTCTCCTCTAAACATACCAGTAACCATATTTAGAGTGTGTAATATTGAACCAATTACAACACCGTAAAACATTACTGAACCTACTTTACGGAGTTCTTCTGATAAGTTACTCGAATCTTCAACTAATAACTCAGCAAGAGCTATGTCCATGAAATCTGCAATCATAGTTATTGATAATCCAAATATTGCTCCGCCCGTCATCATCCAGAACCCCCAACGAGCCCGATTTTGAGAAAAGAGATGTCTACCAACTAACTCGGGATACAAACTTAGAGCGGCTCCAAGAGAAAGAGGGACTAATACTAACCATCCTGCCATAACAGAAAGAGAATTGGAAATCCCCAATAATTCATTTGTACCGCTAACAGCATCAGTTTGAACAAATAATGAGCCGATTACGATTGGAATAATTAACCAAGAACCTAGATTTAATTCAGCATTACCTGAAGCATCTGGATCATCTACGAACATATCTGAACCACGCATAGTCACAAGCATATTGCTTGAAAATGCTAAGACAGGTATTGACACTAGAGCCATCAAGAAACTAGCAGACAACATATCTTGATTGGTGAATGACATGACATTATTATCGGCTAACGGACCAAACGCATCCATAACCATCTGACCGTCAACATCACCAAATGGATTGATTGTAAATATACTACCAATCAAAGTAACTCCAACTAATGTTTTAGACCACAGAGGATTGCCTGAAGCAATTGAAGAAGCGTAAAGAGCGATTCCTGCTACTCCTGCGAAAAAGAACGTACCACCGAATATATGGTAAGTTAACCATTGACCAACATTATCATTTGCCGCTCCTGAAACTATCGAAACTATAGCTAATATCGGACTACTTAGTAATGCGATTAATATCAACCAACCCGGTGTTGCGATGTTCCTTGTTTTATTGGCAACTGTCAATAGTTGATTCATAATAACTGCGAGAAGAACTATATTGTTTAGAGCCACTCCAAGAGGGATGATATCAATTCCTAAGATACTATTATTTTGAGAACCTATCACAAGTACTAGGACAGATATTGTCCAAACAAATGAAACTAAGTTTGCATTGGTTTCACTGGCTAATTCGGTACCCGCTAACTTAGGGATAATATGAAAACTGCATCCTATAATAAACATTGAAACTGTACCATAAAGTGTAGCATAAACCCCTGCGGAGGCTAATTCTTCTGCATTTGCTGTGTAACCCCATGAAGCTAAAGAATGGAGAGCATCAGGATCATGCGTCAACCACATACTTGTAAAAGTAAACATTGAGGCAAAAATCATCCATAACGACCCCTGCATAATCCAAGAGCGGGCTCCTGCTCCGGGGCGTCCTTCTACTAAATCAGCACCAGGTCCAAGAGCTTTTTCTAGCATAAAAGAAACAGTTCCTTTAGCTACATCGGAGAATATCCAAAGCCCTCTCTGCATCAAGAAATATGCTACAAATAGAGTTATCCAGAAATAAAACATTGTTGATAAAATTGTGTCCATAATAATCCCCTCACTCACTCGTAGCCTCTAACAGCAATCGCCCTAATATTGCAAAAATTCCAATCATAGTCCCTAGAATGAAGAACCAGATTCCTGAATCAAATACGCCTTTGAATACGGGCATTAGATCTGAAATAACTGGTAAGTCTTGACCAGGATAAAGAATGCTATAAAGCACTAAAAATGATAATGATAACACCAGCCCTAGTACTATGAAAACCCATGAACCGGAAGGTTCTTTTTCGCCTTGAAGAAAAACATCTACTGAATCTATTGTATTAGTTGACATGACTGCGCCTCAAATGATTCCCGTTAGGGATATTGCTACCACCGGATATCCACCCTTAAGTATTAGCCGAGAGAGTAGTTCCTAGATACCTAAGGTGCACGGACCATATCAACTCGGGATAGCCTTCTATCACGGCCTTGTCCTAAAGGCACAGGTAACGAGAAATCATTACTAATTTCTGTTCTCCATACATTTTTACAGTCGCAATCAAGACCCTTAAACTCTCTTAAATCACGAGAAACTGAGTACCTTTCAATGGCAGCTACTACTTCAGCATCGCATTTTTTACAATTGTGTGCACCCCTAATTCTTCCACCTGCCGTAGGATGAACTATTGTTCGACAATTAGAATTAGCAATTTCATCATGTGTTCTTTCGATCATTTCAACTAGAGACCATAGCCAAGGTGGCCTATATTCTCTATTACGGAATATTCGATCGACTACTGTATTCTTTTGAATATTCATTGGATTTATCGATACCTCGTCTGAAAGTGGTGCTACTTCTTTTAACCATTCACAAGTTAAGTTAAGCGCATCTCCTTCAGACATAAATGGAGGTTTGAATAATAGATAGGTTTTGACACGTAATCCGGCGTCTCTCAAATCAGATACTGATTTCCTCCATGTTTTAGTGGAAAATCCTTTGTTACAGTGAAAACGTAATACAGTGTCATCATATGCTTCTAGACCAATAGCAACAGTACAACCAGGATGCCTTTCTGCAACCCATGATAGCTTCTCAGGGCTACATAGATGTGCCTGAGCTTCTACAATCAATTCTAAACCTCGCTCATGTGTTTCCTTAAGCACCATCTCTTGCCATTCAGGAGGATTTTCTCTATCTTCAAAAAATGTACCTGAAGTATAAACTTTAATCATCTTACAACCTTTGAAATCATCTGTTTGCCTCTTAGCATCTTCCCATTGGGCGAATAAGTCATCAGCTGAGACATCATCTCTAACATCATTAAAATAACCACAAAATGTACACCCAGATTTCCACCACCAGACGCAACCTTTTGTTCTTAATATCACTGTGGCGGCAGTGCAAGGAGTCCCATCTTGTAGCATTTCAGGCGTTTTATAGACGGTTGCTGGTTTGGTAGCATCCCAAGATTCTCTACGCGAGATTGATTGTGGAGTATTCTCTGGAGCCTTTACTAAATGGTGAACTTTGACGGCCTTTTTACCATCCCCCAGTATCCCAGAAGCCCCCACCATAGCCCTTCGGTTAGTTTCTTTCTCTTGATACTGCCGTCGACGAAAACATATTGGGAGATTGGTTCTAGGACAATTCATTGGTGTGCCTATGAAGTCATTCACAATCGTTCAAAATCTTTTGACTGCACTAGTAGTTCCTTTTCTTGCAGCAATTATCGGTTTATCATCAGTATTAGGAATCTATATTTTCTGGAAGATCCAAAGTTTGTGGTCAGGGAACGACCCTAGTTTATTCATTCATGATATTGATAAAGTCCCTTGGGAACAATTTGCAATAACTGGAATTGCTGCTGGAATGGGCATAATGACTTGGGGCATTACTTTAGTGATTAGTTCCGGACTACTGGGGGGTTTATTCAGACCTAGATTAGAACCCGGACGCTATCCATTACAATCATTTTTAACAATCCAATGGGCTTGGTCTATGGTGTTTCATAGAATTGCTCTTTTCTTCTTGCCATTCTTAGTTCCTTCATTCGTAGGTAACACATACTATTGGTTATCAGGTGCTAAATTAGGAAAGGGAGTTCAAATAAATTCAGCACATCTAAATGACGCCGGATCAGTAACTTTAGGCGATAGAGTGGTTATAGGTGGTAAAGCGATAATTAATGCTCATCTTACAGAGAAAGGAGAATTAGTAATGGCTCCTGTCTCTATTGGAAATGATGCACTAATTGGAATGGGATCGGTTATTCAACCGGGTTGTACTATTGGGAATGGAGCGGTTGTAGCTTCACGAGCGGTTGTCCCTAAGTGGACTAATATTCCTGCAGGAGAAGTGTGGGCAGGAATACCTGCAAGATGCATAAAACTCGCAGATGGGTCTAAACCAGAGTAATCAATCTTCGGATTCTTCTGATTCTTCCGACATTTCTTGAGCGTGTACAACCGCTTCTTCAGCTGAATCAAGTGCTTCATCCATTCGAGATTTGAATGTATCTTGTTTCTTTGCGAACTCTGCACTCTTTTCTATTGCAGAGTCAATCATTTCATAACGAGTTTGAATAGCTTGATTCAGGTTTTCGAATAGTTTCATATGTTGGACATACCAATCGTCTCTTGCTGTAAGTTCAACTTGAGCAGTCTGAAGGGCCTCATCGAGCTCTTCTGCTACTTCAAAAACGCGTCCTAATCTAGCCTTTTCGCGAGTATACATTTCTTCTGTTTTCTCTAATTTAGGTTCGAGATGTTTAATCCTTGTAGATGATTTGGCACCATCCATTTCCATCTCATGAATTCTGCTATCTTTATCGGAAAGTAAAGACTCCATTCCCTCTCTTTCTATTTCTTTGTCAATTGCTTCTTTTTCTAGAACTTCTATGATTGCATTCTTCTCCTCAAGCTCTTGTTCAGCTTTACGGTATGCTACATATAATTTCTCTAGACGATCTTGCTCCTCGACTAATCTTTCTTCGAGTTGTTTGATACGATTTTCTGGCGTTATTGAGCCGCCTTCACTATCAGTCATTGGATACCCTCGCTTATCTCGAGTCATATCCTCGCTTTAACTTCGGCGGATTCTTTGACTAAGAATCGTGTTATTCTAATCTATTTACTTTGATACTGCTGCAATTGTTGCAGAAAGTACCGCCGTCAGTCTTTTTGATGAAGGAATATGTAACTTTTCATCTGGACCGTGGGCATTATTCCCTGGTCCTCCCGTTCCTGTACACAGGAATTGTGCAGTAGGATATTTTTCTTGCATCATTGCCATGAATGGAATTGTTCCACCGACCCATGTAGCCATAGGTGGTAAACCAGTTACATGATTCGACGCTTCAAGAAGGGCATCCGCCAACTTACCATCCATTGCTGGTGCATGGAAACCATCGGCTGCAGCATCAGGCATATATTCGACTTTTGCACCATAAGGTGGACTTTGCTCGAATTTCTCTTTGAGGATTACATCTATTTCTTCTGCATTAACACCCGGAGGTATTCTGAAACTTAACTTCAAATCAGTATTGGTGCGAAGAACGTTTCCTGCTGTCTGAGTTGGAGGCATTCCATCAGCCCCAATTACTGACATCGCAGGTCTCCAATTCATATCAAGAAGAATCTCAGCAGCCCCTTCATTTTGAGGCCTTAGGCCATCAACAACAGGTAATTGAGACCATAATTCATCTCCCAATAAATTACCCAATTGTTCTGCTTCTTTTCTAACTTTACTACTAATTTCAACATGCATTTCAGGTATCAGAATTTTTCCTGTATGGGAATCTTCAACTCTGTCGAGTAATAATCTTTGAATTCTAAATGAGGAGGGAATTACTCCCCCTGACATACCTGAATGTACCCCTTCATTAGAAACTTGAACTGAAAGATTTCCAGCAACTAAACCTCTCAAAGCCTCAGTGACCCAGATGTGTTCATAATCGGGGCCTCCACTGTCAAGGACGACTATTAAATTCGGATCTCCTAATTCATCAGTTAATGCATCAAGATATGGAGGTAAATCATATGATCCCGATTCTTCACAAGTTTCGATAAGGAAATGAGAACGAGGATAGGGGACCCCTTGCTCTTGTAACATCTTTAGTGCAGTTACACACAAATAACCACCATAACCATCATCTAAAGCACCTCTACCAAAAAGCCAAGGATCTCTACGAACTGCTTTGAGAGGATGGAGTCCATCTGACCAAAGATTTGCTCGGGATGGTTGTTTGTCCAAATGAGAATAAAATATAACTTCACCAGATCCGGTTCCTTCTACTGTTACCAAAAGTACAGGTGTTCTTCCATCTATTCGATGAATATGGTAAGTCATGCCATCTAATTCTTGATTTACTAACCATTTTGAAAATAAATCAATAGCCGAATCAAGCTCTCCTTTATTTTTCCAATCTGGCTCAAATCCGGGTGAAAGCGCTTCAATTTCAATAAATTCGCTTAAACTTGGAAGAATTGAAGTTTCCCATAACTCATCAGCCCTCTCGGTTAGCCTATCTAAGTCTACAGACATGGTACCTTGTTAGGCAGTATAGTCTTTGAATCTTTGATTTAGAGGTCCTGCGTCATTGGGCCACAAACTGGGAAAGGTTCTCGATGGAATGGGCACGATAAACATGGCTCCGATTCCTCAACAGAAAGAGGCGGATGATTTTCGATTACATCTCTAGGGTCTAGAGAAATTTTAGCTGCTTGGGCTAAAATCTTGTCTAACTCAATATTCGCTTCTTCAAACATTTCTTCAGGATATTCTACTAATCGTCCGGTAACTCCAATCCATATTGCAGGGCGTAAAACTTTTCTGGGGGTCTCTCTTTTACTTTCCATTTTTTGTAATGCTCTATGGTAGATAACTAACTGCATACGATGATGATTTAGAATTTGATATTCAGAGATACAAGATGGCTCATATGACTCTTTACCGAGACTCTCTAATAATCCATTGGAATTATTTGAATATAACTTAGTTGCTTCTTCTGTTTTCAAATCAATTGGCCTTATACAAGGCCCATCTTCACTAATAGTACATAGGACCAGATCAATTAAACCATCCATTACTACTGATGTTTTTTCAATTTGAGAAAGAGGTATCTCACCATTGGGAGTCCAACGTGTCATGAATAAGTCACTTGTAGATACATCGAAGGATATGTGGAATGGCATCTCTGTCCTCAAACCTTCAACTTTTACACCATCTATTTCTTCTCCAGAAACAAGGCGTCCAAGTTTTCCAGCGGATAGTCTTTGAATCATTTGACAAACTAATGGGCTAATTTCAGATGAATCCATACTAGATGGAAGTATCTCTTTGTATACTTCGTCATGAATAATAGTATTCATTAAATTATTGGGGCTTTTCTTAACCCATAAATCAGGTAAAGAAGGGGATTCAGAATCAATCAGCCCAGGATTAGGAATTCCAATTTCAACTATCCTATGAATCACATTACCGAATGTTGCAGCGTCTATTCCACCAGGGAGATGAAATATTTTTTTACTATTCATTTCAGAAATAATAGGGTTAGATGAAATTCCAGCTCTAGTTTCTATCCAATGGCGACGAGAGCACTGACTTAATGTCGAAAGACGACTAGGTTGAATTTTGACTACTGACAAGGAATCTTTACGGAGTCTATTATTTTGTATTTTTATATTGGAAGTATCTTTTGCAGCATTATGTTTACGTTCAATTTTTTGTAATGGAGTTAGTAGTATATCTGGAGTTAGATTGCCGAAATTAAAGCAATCGGGATGATGAAGAAGAGTAATTCCGGGCAATATATTATTTCCAATAAAAGAATTAATTTGAAGACTAAATGGATCAAGGTGGAAATTAAAGTCTAAATTCTCAGGTGAATCCGAAATTCCGCTTGAGGAAAAATTAGAATCATTATGCCATGGAGAGTCTTCTTGCCCAGATCTATATGATTTTTGACGTAAGGATTCTAGCCACATTTGGCCAAGTTGAGGGATTGGAGTTTGATATTTCCAAGGCACTGATAGATAAGATTCTTCGGTAGTAGAATCATTATCTTTCCAAGTAGTTCCAGTAGGTGAACCAACTAAAATTAATTTTTTCTTCGCTCGCGTCGCACCAACATAAAACAGCCGACGTGCTTCAGCATCTGTTCTAGCCTGGTAGAGTCTTTTGGTATGTAACCAAGATGCGGGGACGAATAGGTCATCGTCCCCCCAAGGTTTTGGATTTCCTGCAAAAAGTTCGGGACTAACCATCACTCGGGAACGAGAATCTTGATTTGTTGTGGTTTGTGCTCTAGAAAAAATATTCACAAGAAAAACAACACTAGATTCCAAGCCTTTGGACTTATGAATTGACATAATTTTAACCGAGTTGTCAGAAGTTATTTTCGTATCTTCAATAGATGAAGATGCGCGATCACTGAATTCTCTTAAGCGATTCGCAATTACCATTATATCACCACCTACTTCTGAACTTAGAGAACCTATTAATTCCAAAAATTGCTCAATATTATTCGCAGAGATGCGGTCTGAATATGTGAGAAATAGGTCCGAATTGTCAATTGTATCTTCGAGTAGTTGGTTGATTCGACCTCTCTTAGAGAGCTCTATCCATCGGTTAACAAGAGATTTCTGTCTGTCATTGATAGTCATATGTAATAAACGCTCAAGTAAATTTTCTGAACTATCTGATTTTCGAATGAAATTATCTAACTGCTCATCATTAAATCCGATTAAACATGATCTAGCAACCCAAGAAGCATGGTGACGGTCAAAAGGACGAGCTAAAAATTGAATTAGACCGTTCAAAGTGTGGACTGCAGGATGAGCTAATACATCGTCCTCTTTATCTGATTGAACTGCTATACCGAAATCTTCTAAATAGCCGACTAATAAATTACCGATTTCATTACGTGTAGGGAGTAAAACCATGATTTCGCTAGGAGGCACTTTAGGTTCAGCGGGTAATATATTCTCACCTATTTCTTGAGAACTTGCTCTAACTCTAATCGGCTTACCTTCTACTAAATTTTTAATCCTCAAAGCAATCATTAATGCCTGTCTTTCATGGGAAGTAGAGGAACTTATACTGAAGGGGTCAATGTATTGATTTAGATCCGATGGAGGGTCACCAGATATGTTAGTATCTACAGGGCAAATCCACTCAATAGAGCCCGATAAATTGTTATTTGGGGATAAAAGTTGAGTATCGGCATAGAAATTTGCATTAGGGATTTTTCTATGACGGGGAGAAAAGATATCTTTCCACCATTCGTTCATTAATTCGAGAAGGCCTGCATCTGTTCTGTAATTGATTTTAAGTGAAATTACACCCTCTTTTCGAAGTTTAATTTCTTCTGGAGAAGGGGCTTCTTGCTCATCATAATGTTGGAAATCTACCCAATTATCTAGGTCTTGCCCCCCTCTTTCAAGGTGTTTGCTTGCTCTTGAAATTGTAAGATGATTCGCATTCCTTGGATCTCTACTTTTATTTTCTTTTCTTAATGGTGGGGAATCTGTGAGAAGCTTAATACTGGCAAATTCATGCTTATTGATATCACGTAGATAATCAGAATATAACCTAAAGCCTCCGACTTCAGCTTGTCTAAACGAATAGATACTTTGCTTAATATCTCCAACATAACAAATTGTGGGTTGCCAAGGAGTATCAGGAGGATTAATTTCATTGTCATTAAAGTGTCTTTCACCCCATAATCGGGCCAGGATTTGCCATTGAAGTGTAGAATTATCTTGAGCCTCGTCAATGACAAAGGCACGATATCTTCTACGTATCTTTCTTAATAAGTCAAATCTGTATTCAATGTCTCTACGGATTTCTTGGAGATGTGAGAAGGATTCGCCGGCAAGACTCGGTGTTAATTCAAGCTGTTTTAATCTATCAAAGGCCAAGTGTATATGATTATCATCCCAGGGAGTAGAGGTGTTTGCATTGTCAAGTGCATCAATTATTGACTGGTGGTAGAAACTTCTACAATTCTCAGGACAGCGCGATAGGAGTAAATCTCTTACTAAATCCCTAGTATCTGAAAAATCATGAAGTTCATCAATCTGCTTTAACTTACTAAGAATTTTAAGAAACCCGGATAAAACTACTCTCAAATCATCAAGATGTTCAGCTTCTTGCTCTATACTAAATCGGTACACTACTTTCTCATTATATGGCGCTTGATTAGGTAAAACAGCACCTATATCAACAACGCTTGGAAGCCAGTTCGGTGGAGAAAATGGAATTTGAGTGGAGTCCATTAACATCATAATTTTTGTATAATGCAATATAACTTCTGCTTCTTTAGATCCCCATAAGGATCTAAAATTATCGACAATAGGTAATAAATTTGTATTTAGTACTGCTACATTACCAATTCCTTTTTCCCAAGAATCTTTATCTGGAAGGCTAGTTTTCTTCTTACCGCTGAAGAAAGTAAGATCATTTTCTTTGCCATTCAATGTTTTAATTATTGAAGAACGTGATGCAGTGCAATGAATTACGTTACTAAGCCAAACTAATTTTTCAGAGGTATCAGTATCGGGAAGATTTTGAGAAAGATAATCTAAGCAAGATATGCGAGTATTGGCATCCCATTGGCCACCATATGCTACAATATTATTCTTGATATATTGGCAATAATTATCTATTGAATCTTTAATTTTCTGATTAAAATTATCTAAACTAGTCTCATCTATTGATTCTAGTAATTTTTCTTTCAAAAGAATGGGACTTATGCTCCGACCATCTTCGGTTAGATTTTCTGTGGCTTCATCGAGAAAAAGTGATTTCTCAGAAAGATTACGGATTACTGCCATCGCTCTACGACGACTGGAATAGTAATTCTGAATTCTATCTCTAGATGATATTAATTTTTCAACATCTTCAGGATAAATACCCGCATCGACTGCTATACTGAGGGGGTATGATGGTAGTCTCCAAAGTGTATTTAATGCAGAATCTTTCAATGTTATTCTTTCAGAGATTGTCATCTGTTGATGACTGAGAGAGTTCCCGAGGATTCCTTTATATGGAGCTATTAATTGATGGAAGAATGAGTCTATTGTCCCTATAGGGGCATCATCTAAAAGGTATAGAAATTGTTCACTCAAACCGGCTCTCAATATCCTTGGGTCGGACATATTTTCTCCGTCATTATGTTTAGAACCTAAACTTAGATTAACTAATTTCCTTCTAAGTCTATCTCGCATTTCATCGGCAGCTTTGGTAGTGAATGTTAACAATACAACTTCACTGGGAAGCAAACCCTTATGATTTTCTAAGTCTATCCTATTTTTTGGTTCTGTAGAAATTAATCCACTAGCTAATTTTGATGGCCTGTCAGGAGTGGGTAGTATTCGTGTAGCTCTTTGATCTGCAGACAAGTAATGCTCGATTACTCTGTCTATTATGGTTCGAGTTTTACCGGTACCTGCACCTGCATCGATAACTATGTGAGAATCTATATTCAGAGCTAAACGTTGAGCAATATTATGACTCATTGAAGAACTCTTATTTTCTTTGAAATCTTCTGACATTAGAAACTGGCCTCCATTCTAACATCACAAATATTTCTTACTTTGCAGAATTTACATGACCCCTGAGGTATAGGATGAAAATATCCATTATCAGCATTATTTGAAATGTTTAATGCAGTAGAAATTCTAGATGCAAGCCATGCCCTGAATGGGTCACTTTGAGGACTAGAGTCTTCATTTAAGAAACGATATTTGTCGTGGGTAACCGTAGTCTTTTCACCTATATTATCAATAGATTTAGTATAATCAGAAGCCGATGTTTCAACATAGTGTGTTGTTTTCTGTCCAAGAATAGAAATTCCCACACCGACAACTAAGTCTCCAGGATTTTCTAGTTCCCATGCTCTAGCATACAGAGCTAACTGCAATTCTTGAAGAATTCCCTTTTTATGGCGATTGGATAAATCACTAGATTTAGTTTTCTCTGAGGTTTTTAAATCTCTAATTACAACGAGACGACGCGGTTTCCATTCAGAATTATATAATTCTAATGGGGCTATATTTTTACTTCCATTTTCATTAATCCAAATTTTTTCCCCACCAATGACAAAAGGAATTAGGTCGACTCTATCTATCGATCCTTTGACTAAAATTGGTGATAAATCATCACCATTAGGCATAGTAAGTTCTTTAGAAAGAGATAAATTTATTCTATCGAATCTCCATTCAAATACTATAGGTATAGAATTAGATAATTCTAATTTTTCTGACTGAATCAGCTCACCTAGTCGACCTGAAAGAGGAATTGGTTGAGGGTTTGCAAGCCAGTTTTCCCACTCAGTTGTTGACATTCCACTCATCATCCTAAGTCTGTTTTTTGATACTGAATCGGTTCTAGTTAACCATGGGGCTAGATTATCCATATGATGGAGCCCTTTGGCCATGAGATGTTCATCAGAGACAGTACAATTAGCTAAATTGGACGGAGCTTCTAAATTATCAATATCCCTAATTATGCCTAATTTAAATCCTAACACATCGCATAATAAATCATAATGCAATTGGTGAAAGAATGAACCATGGACTCTAGAATCAAGTCCTTCATCAAGAGATGATTCTTCAATACCTGCTTTAATTCCATGAGTGAGCCAGCCTCGACGAGGGCAAATTAGCCAATCTTGAAGAGTTGTAGGAGACCATGTGATCTTGCCTAACTTAGTATCAAATAAATGTCCATTTCTCTTATCGCTAACTAATACACCTGTCGATTCAGGAGCAAATGGCCGGGGATCAACTGTTGGAGTAACGAATAATTTTTCACTCCATTCTTGTGTCCCAGAATACACCGGCCATCTTTGATTTAAGCGAGGCCATTCCACGCCATCAGGAAATTTTTTTGGTTTCTTTTTCCATAAATGTGAGGAGTTAAATTGAAATATTTTTCCTATATTTTCTTCTGAAATATAACCATCTATGTCTGCTTTCTTTGGTTGACGTCGTTCACGATCTCTTTGAAGACTGAGTTCATGAGATATTGTTATTGCATTTCTGTTAATAGGTGAGAGTGTAGGGCCGATATTATTTTCCAGAGACTTCCCATCTTTCTGACGTAAAAGTTTAGGAATAAAAAGATTTGATAATTCTAAATCGAAAACTTCTGATATATCTGCACAATCATTTTCTAAAACCCATTCACTAATAGGGGCGGCAGCAGGGGTTGATTCGTCATTGCTTGGATCGAGAATTATTACCTCTGGAGAACAATTGAAAATATGTTCACGTATATGGCGAGCATTTCTAACAGGACTATCTGCCCTTAGAAGGTTATACTTATTCCTTTCTTCATCACCTAAGAAATGCATCTTTGGAACCTTTAAGTTCCAAGATTGTGAAGAGATATTAGCTAAAATTATCATATCAGCAGTGCAGCCTAATACTTTGTCAGCAGGTAATACCCTTAACCTACTACCTGTTTTATTGGACGTTACAAATGTTTCAATATTATTCATTAAATTTGAGATTTCTTCAACCCAGTCTGAAGAAATGTTCTTTTGATTTAATAAATTTTGAATTTTTCTAAGTTTATCTACTTCGGCCCAAATATTTTGTATTACTCCTGCAGAAGAGCTGGACAATCCATCTAAGCCCTCTATTCTAGAATTTTCTTTGGACAATTTTAGAGTTTCTAAAAGCCATTGGTCGCCAGATTTAGTAGCTTCTGGTAATGGAAGTGATTGGTCCGATAAAAGTCCACTTGTCATTTTACTCTTATTGATAACTTGTTGATCGGATTTACTGAGTATAGGATAAAGCCATTGGGATAAACAAAGTAACCACCACAGAGTTTCTTCTTGCTTCCTCACTCTTTCTAAATCAGAAGATTTTGTTGTTTTATCAACTTTGATATTTGTCCGAGATAAATTATTTATCCATCTTTCTAAAGCACCGGGGCCACCAAGAATATGATTTTCCATGGAAACTCTATTGAGAACTTCGATATCGGGAATTGGCGATAAATCCTTATCAAAGGGGTGTTGAGGTACTTCAGGAAACAGATTGATTGTTTTTTGGAGAGATAATGCTCGAAGATTTAATAATGAAAATGAATCGGAATCATGGCCTAATTTAAGATATTTATTTATCCAGTAACCTAATGGGTGGTTTTTGACATTTATAGATACAGGATTAATTGGAATGCCTAAATTTTTAAGACCTATGTTCCATTTAGTTGCATTGTTATAATAATCTGGATCAACAATTATTATTCTTGAATCTGAGCTAGAATCTAATTTCTCGCGAGCAAAAGACAAAGCCGCATTGAAAGAATCGTTCTCTTCTTTGATTAATACTCTGCGTATTTTATTTAATCGAATTTCTTTCAAATTATCGAATTTATGTTTAGGAACCCAAGTTGGCAGACTTGATTCGTCTTTTACTGGATAATCATCTAATAATAATAATCCGTGTTCACCTTTACGGAAGTTGCCTTTATTCGCTAATTGGTGAATTGGACAATGATAAGAAACGGCGGAAATGAAATCTAGATATGCCTTGGAAGTTATAGGAGAATGATTCAACATTATGATACCATCAATTCCTATTAACGAGAAAGGCTTCTCTGTTTTTTCTAAATAATTAACAAGACGGCTGGCTAAAAAATCTGGATATGTGAAATTCATTTTAATCTCTAAAGAAGTTAAGACTTTACTTATTGTGGGAATACCGGGCCCCTGCCATGAAAATGTGTCTATGCTTTCTGAAGAAAGAAATTTATGTAACTGAAGGAGGGCTCTGGTCTTACCATGACCCCAATGCATTGTAGGTAAAGGGTTGATTAAAGGAAATCCTAGTTTTGTTGATTCTTTAACGCATTCTTCATGAATTATTGAATCAAAGTACGGCGCTTTCTTGAATAATTGGGGCATTCTAAAATCATTCATAATTGAAATCATTAATGAATTAACTGTATGATGTAAATTTCGATCGATTACATATCCTTCGTCAGCAATTTTTGAGAGCATCTCTAGTCTAGATTCATCATTAGGATATATGATTAATAATTTAGAAAGACCACCTTTCGAATATGGAATTGGGTTAGAAATTTCAGAAATTATATGGTCATACAACCAAGCAGGAGATTGCCCCGAGAAAATCTCTTCATTGGTTATATTCATATTATGGCTACTCAAGTTAGCGCCTCCGAGTATTAATCATAACGACGAGGGTTTTTGAACCCGACGATATTACAATGTGAAAATTACATTGATAATTTATTTTTTCGAGGATGTAATGCCGCAACAAAAAGTGAAACTAATACAATTAAATTGGGAAATGGAAGAGCACTAAATGCACCACTATCATCATTATAATGCCAATCGAATACTAGGACTACGCTCAAATCAGTACCATCGTAAGCAGAATTGTAGTCTACTAAAATCTCACCTTCTTGAGAGGGGAGATCTACAATATCTCTTAAAATATTATGATAATACTCTTCTCCATTGCCGCCTTCCGGAAAGTAACCCACTTCTTCAATGAAGAAAAGCTTAGGACTTATCGTATATGATTCTGTCAATGAAGGAGTAGAAATATTCCAAGAAAATCTATCGGTATCTGACTCATTGAACCAATTTAATGTTGCTGAAAAATCTGAGTACTCTATTGATGGAGCGGTATCGAAAGAAATTTGATAATCAGTATCTAAAGAATCTGATGAAAATGTTGTCCCAACATGAAGCCTCTCACCATCAAATACGTTAGATGGAGCAATACGTTCTAAATCACCGGCTATATCTGAAGATTTACCATATCTATCAACCCACCTATCATCAGTTTCTTGTGATCCAAAGGGGTCCTGAACTTCGGCAATAAAGCGGTGATAATGAATTTGCATTATACTTTCATTATCGGACAAAATCAGGGAATTGGTTATCGCCTCTGTCCTTACGCAATTAGTACACCAAGTAGCGGTGTATACCTCGATTAGATGGGGCCATTCTGCAGAACTCATAGTATTGCTATCGCTAGAAACATTCTCAGAAAGAGAAATTGAGACTCCACCCAAAGTACCCGTGTCTGTTGAATCAGAAAGTACGTTATGCCATGTCTTTATGTTATCAGACTCAGCAAAAGATTGCTGTGAAAGGAATATTAGAAACAGTGTGACCACTATGGCACGTACACGAGTCATAGTAAATCGGAAATTGTTTAAATACAAAAACTAGAGGGTTAATTGTTTATTTTTTTGAATGCATTAATGGTTCTATCAATATCTTCATCAGTAATATGTAAATGTATTACTGCCCTTACAGTAGAATCATTAATTGTCAATATATCAATGCCTTCTTTGGATAAATTATCGACTAATAATTGGGCTTGACCTTCATCACATGAGATATATACCATATTTGATTGAACGGTGTCTAAATTAACTGAAAAAGACCCTATGTTATTGATTGCACTTGCTAAATTTTTAGCACGGATATGGTCATCACCCAATCTATCAATGTTATTTTCTAATGCATATATTCCTGCAGCGGCTAACATACCTGCTTGACGCATTCCCCCTCCAAACATTTTCCTCCAACGATGAGCTCTAGCTATGAATTCACTAGAACCAACTAACACGCTTCCTACCGGTGCCCCCAAGCCCTTGGATAGACATATGGATATCGAGTCATAGTCTCGTACCATTCTAGCCGGATCAGTAGAAGTAGCAATTACTGCGTTGAATAATCTTGCACCATCTATATGTGCAGCACAATTATTTTCATGAGCAATATGAGCAATTTCATCTAGGTCTTCTTGAGAGTAATAAGTTCCACCACCACGATTAGATGTATTTTCAACACAAACAAGACTGCCATTCGGATAATGCCCCAAACTTCCTTCAACCTTACGGATTGCTTTAGCAACATCATTCGGCTTCATAATTCCAAGACTGGCGTCAACTAAAGCTACTGAACATCCAGAAAGAGCGGCAAATCCTCCTCCTTCATAGACATAAATATGACTATATCTTTCAGTTACAATTTCATCCCCTGGATTTGTATGTGCTCTAATTGCAATTGCATTTGACATTGTTCCTGAAGGGATAAAAATCGCAGCTTCTTTACCTAACATTTTAGCCATACGTCTTTGTAATTCATTGACATTCGGATCATCACCCAATACATCATCTCCAACATCTGCTGATGACATCATACTACGCATCTCAGGCGTAGGCTGAGTTACTGTATCGCTACGAAGGTCGACTCGTCCGCCCGGATAGTCTCTCATAGTGTTGCCATGAGGTTATCACATATCAAATAAAGCGATATTCAATCTTCCTATAAATGAGAATATTACTTCTTCTTTCTGACCCTCTTAGCGCCCTTTCTGGCTTTAGGTTTCGAACCTGGACGCATTAAGACAGCTAAACCTACTAGTATTACTGCTCCTACACCGCCAGCAATCATCATCATAGAGTTAGATTCTTTTGGATCAATTATACATTCTGCCTGACCAATATCTGGCTGTGATTCACCACTAGGGCAACGCGTCTGAGATGCCATCCCAGCATCTGAGACAAAATAATCTTCAGACGCGAAAACACATGAAGTTGAACCCATTAAAGATTGGTAACTACCAGGATAACATGGAAGTTGTTCTGTAGCAGTAGAAGTGTCAACATAGTGCCCACGATCGGCTGATTGACAAGATTCTTGACCTGTTAATGATTGAAAATTCCCCTCGGCACAGGCTACTTGTGCTGTAGATGATATACCGCTAGAGAAATGACCCGGATCTGCAAGGACGCACCCAGATTGTCCGGCTTCTGATTGATATGAACCTGGTAAACAAGGCGAAGCAGAAGTAGCGCCAGCTGAAGAATAGGTTCCTGGATTAGCCATTATACATTCAGAAGATGCTGGTTGTGGTTGATACTGTCCTGCAGGGCACATTATCTGCATACTCTGTCCTTCGGATGGTACATGATGTCCAACATCAGAGAGTACGCAACTTGTCATGCCAGTTTCTGGTTGATAGGAGCCTGCTGAGCAAGGAGTCTGGGAAGATGCTCTGAGTGAAGAAACAAAATTTCCTTCAGCAGCATCAAGACATTCGGATTGACCCGTATCTGGTTGATAGGTTCCTTCCATACAGCCCTCAGATGATATTGCTCCAGTATCTGACACATAATGACCAATTGAAGACTCTAGACAAAATATCTGACCAGTATATGGTTGATAAGATCCTACTTCACAAGGTGTTTGAGTAGATGACCCTGGATTTACGACTACATTACCAGCGTCTGCAAACAAACAATCATCTGAACTTATAGAACCTATATTTGAGTTATAAGAACCGGCTGGACACTCTATTTGAGAGGTAGCTGCAATAATATCAACATAATGACCTGGATCTGAAGGTAAACAATCTGATTCTTGAGAAGATGCTGTAACATTTTGATATGTACCCAAATTACAAGGCGTTTGATATGTTGAATACGAATTTATTACAAAATACCCAGGATCTGCATCAAGACAGGATGCTTGCCCGTGATTGGGTTGGTAGGTACCTGGCAAACAGGCTTCTTGACTTGTTAAGCCACTAGTTGGAACATAATTTCCTGGAAGTGCACTAAGACACGCTGCTGCTCCAAAATTAGGTTGATAAGTTCCAGGAGAACATTCAGTTTGGGTTAAGGAGCCGGTATTAGGAACATGACTACCCGAGGACGATGCAATGCAAAATTCCTGCGCCGAATCTGGTTGATAATAACCAAAAGTACATGGCTCTTCAGATGTGGCTTCAAAATTAGGAACGTGCCCTTGGGAAGCATCTATGCAACTAACTTGTGAATAATCTGGTTGATAAGTTCCATCAGGACAGTTTGCTTGAGTTAAAGCGCCTGTTACATTAACAAAATGACCCGGAGATGATTCAAGACAATTTGATTGGCCTGAATCCGGTTGGTAAGTTCCTAAATCACAAATAATTTCGTAATGATGTCCAAAACCAGGAGTATAATGGCCGGGAGATGTTTGTGTACATGATCCATTAAAATTAGGATCATAAGAACCACCAGGGCAACCATATGGTAAATCATCGTATATTGAAATTATTGAATCGGAATCTAAATCCCTCTCTGAAAGATGGAGCCCGCCCATATTGAACGCCCCACCTATTGCCGATGATGATAAATTAACATAATTTATTCCTCCATAAAAGTTGTCAGGATAGGAACCGTTTCCTCGTTGACCCCAAAAATTAGCACCCCAACAAACGACGTCTGTGTGGCCATGAACTAGAATAGCATCCATCTTAATACTACAAAATGCTTGATCATTAATCGACATAGCAATAGCACTATTATTCCAATCGCCTGTGTAATTAGGTATTATTTGTTGGTTATCGCCATGCCAAAGTTCTACGGGACTTATTCGGTCGTCATGACCCCAATGGAAATGGTGTTGTTGGGCAGATGCCTGCCCCCAATTATTTCTGCCCCAACAATAAGGTGTGAAATCATCGGTAATTAAACAACTATTATGAATTCCAATCTCTATGGAGATTGCTGAAATATTTGAACTGATGTTGATGTTGTAGGGAATGTTCCATCCATCTAATATCGCATTTCCAATTCCAAGTTGACCATAACCATTAGCGCCCATACAAGATACTTTCTTATCTGTGTATAAGGCACAAGTATGCAAGAATCCGGTGCCAACCGCTACTACATTATTGTCTACAAAAGTAGGGTCTGCTATGTCTCCATCGGGGGTACCAATTCCAAGTTGACCTAAGTCATTATTTCCCCAGCAATATAGATCATTTGTATCCAAAATACCACAAGTATGGTAATATCCTGTTGACAGAGAAATAAATGAAGAATTAGGAGGGAGGATTCCTTGACCTACTATGACCGGAATATATCGCCCGTTGTAAGCATTACATCCTGCTGGAGAGGGGTTACTGTCAGGTTGAAACCAATCGCCTCCTGAGCATATTGTACCATCTCCTAATTGACCGTGCTGATTATTTCCCCAGCATAAGGCTTCACCAGTATCTAAAATCGCGCAGGCATGCTCACCTCCCATGTCTGCAAGAGATATTGCAGATGTGCTGGCAGGTAATGCTACTTGCTGTGGCGGATGGTTTGTAGCTTCCGTACAAGACCAACCACTTGCGACAGTACAAAGGTCGTTTCCTGTCCCTAATTGCCCATATTCGCCTCCACCCCAACACCAAATCTCACCACCATCAGATAAAGAACAAGTTGAGTACGCGCCAACAGAAACCTCGACCATACCAGATGATAGATTACCTACTAACCACGGGCCTGCCTTGCCATATGGCTCATTAATGGAATTATCGATTCCACCTCCAAGTCCTCTTTTACCTTGTTCATTTTTTCCCCAGCAAGCAACTCTTGCGTCTTCTGTAATTATGCAAGTAGTATGTTTACCTGAAGAAATTGTAGAGTGGGTGAATATCGAATCATCTTGATGCCCTGCAACATTGAAATTACTGAGATTAGAATGACCTGGGTGCTTACCAGCAGTAGTCATTGACTGAGTTTTTTCTTCTTCAAGTTCAATAGGTTGGTTAGAGATTGGCATGGCAGATAATGACATACCTAGTAATATAAATACAAGTAAAATTGAAACTAAGACTGATTTCGGGTGTTGGCTCATATTGAATGAATATGTTAAACCCTATTAATAAATTACTATACTCAATTTAGCAATTTGCAATAAAAATTGAAGTTAAGGAATGGGCAAACTAATTTGCTTGGAGTAGTTCGCAAGAACATGACTGAGTCTTTCCTATCGGATAATTGTCCGCCTATGGGAATCTACGAGACTCTGTACGCCTTCAGAGACTCCTTTGGTAGTTTCATGGGAACTCAGGGAACGCATCCATGGTCTCAGGGATTTCCTCTCACAACACCTTTGGAGAATTTCGATGGGCCTCCTCTGCCCGATAGCGTGGATGTTACTTGGGAGGATCGTTTCTATCCAAAAGCGGGTGGCCATCCAAAGTTGCGTGATTCCATTGCAGACTATTATAACTCCCAATATGGCTCTGAAATCACTCCTGAGAACATCATGGTATTTGCCGGAGGTAGGCCCGGAATCTACACAGTACTGGCATTCCTGAAGGAAAATGTACAGGCGAGAATAGGTAATATCGAATGGCCCGCTTATCTCGATATAATGGAACAAACAAATACTAGTTTTCAGATTGTTCCGTTCACCAAAGAGAATAACTTTCATCCGAGTAATCAATCCTACTTTGATCGTGCAGGACTTAATGCTAAAACTAGGATTATGCCTATCATATCTAATCCTCAAAATCCATCGGGACAAACTCGTTGGGGAGATGAATTAAGGGAATTGATTCAGATAGCTGAAGAGCCGGGGAACGGAATTCTCCTCGACGAAGCATATGAAATGTTTCATTCACCATCAGTAAGTGGAATACAGTATGTACAAGACTTAGACAATAGCAATGTCTTCATTGCAGGCGCTTGTACGAAAGGTTTGCAATCTCCAGGTATTCGTGTTGGTTGGATTGTTGCTAGTAAAAAGAATATTGAGACATTATCCAACTACTCTAGTTTTGGAATGGGGGGAGTTAGCCATCCATCTCAACTCTATGCAGTTAAGCTACTTGAGCCTGGGCGTGTAAAGCAGGCTAGAAAAGCGATTGAAGAACATTACAACTGGCAGCGAAAGAGGTATGGTGATGCATTCAAAGATATGGGCCTAGGAGTATATACCGGAGATGGAGGGTTTTACCATTGGCTCGAATTACCTGAAGGAATGACAAGTGCAGAATTGAATAAAAGGTTGTTCAAACGAGGAGCAGCAATACTATGCGCTTCTGACTGTGATATGGCTCGACCTCACTCGAAAGACCCAAATTATGTAACACCATATACAAGATTTTTCAGGTTTTCATTTGGCCCTTTGTTGCCTGAAACTTTTGAATCTGATGTTCAACTTTTCAGTGAAGTCTTCAGAGAATACAAACGCGATGTTGGTATCGAAATTTGAATATTAATTTGCAGATTCATACGTATTATAAGCGTGTAATGGAGGAGTGTAAACATGGAGATTTATCAATTCATTATCCGAATTATTTGTCACTCTATGGATATCAGGTTCATCAGATGCACAAATCTCGCCTTGATGATATTTTCTAACACTAGTTGGGTAAGCCAATCCCTTCTCGTTGAGATTAAAGGTTGTTTCAGTTGAAACACCATCTATTATTTTGAAGGCACAATCACTACCTACATGATCATGAATAGGAGTTAACTGACCAGGAGTCCAGCATATTGCTACTAATTCATAGAATTCTGTTCTCTTAATCACATTCCTCTGATAGCCGTCTTCTGCATAACCTATACAATCTTTCAAGGCTGGGATGTTAACTTCAATCGATTCTAATTTCTGCCCTAATTCTTTTATTCCTGGACGACGTTGAATAGTATCTAACCATTCAATAAGTGAAGATAGTCCTTCACATTCTGATAGAAGGTTTTCACGAGTGCCTGAATTAAGGGCGACCTGCTCCACCATATTCGACGACAATGGCTATTCATTGATGACTATTACTATTATCACACTAAATTTAGATAAAATAACAATATCATCAAATATACTAAGTAATGCGGAGGATATCAGGTGTTTTTTGTAACACCGGTATACGTAAGAAAGCCCTAAAACTAGCCTATTTTACCGGATTCATACCTTGTGTTATTATATACTCTCCGAATAACGCACAAGCGTCCACTACGGTGGGAGGAAATAAATATGGAAATAGATAAAAAATGTATAATGAGTGAAATCGGAGGGGCTTTCGTAGTCTCTTGGCTGGTTCTAACGGGAATGGGCGAAGGTAGTGATATGTTGATGGCTGGTTTAGTACTTGCAGCCGTAATGACTGCCATGGCTGGGGCACATATTCTGCCTATGTTTACGTGGATGAGCATGATGACTGGAGACTTGGCTGACCAAGAAAACTGGATGAATGGTGGTATGCGATTAGTCGCACAAATAGTTGGAGCTCTTGCAGCGATCTTAATGATGACTGAGGGCGAAACTACTGACTATACAGCTGGTGACATGTGGGGCTTTGAAATGTGGACCGTTGTAACTATGGTAGCTGCTGGTGCTATTATCGGAGCAGTGCACAGTCGCTGTGAAGCTTGGATGACTGCAATCGTAGTTATTGCTTGTGTAAGTAGTATCGGAATGGGCATGAATGGAGCACATCATATGGCTTCTACATTGATGGCTGATTTCGGCAATATAGTCAATACCGTTAGTACATGGTTGTTAGATGGTGTTTTGCTAGGTGCTGGAGCATTGATTGGCTCTAAGATTGATGAAGCAATGGAATAAGTAAAACATTCTTTTGAACATACGTAAGGCAAACTGGGGGGCATTCGCCCTCCAGTTTAGCCGAATTTACAAAATAGTCTGAATACTCTTTCAGCGCTTATACTCTAAGTAATCGAGTTGTTACTTTACAAGAGGCAGACTGCTTGTGATCGTATCTATAGTAGAACGCGGTCCAGGCCCTATCCCTACAACTGTTACAGTTCCTGAGGGTATTTCGGTATGTCCAGCATCTTTGACCATATAACAAATCAATCCTGCTTCATTCGCTTCACCGAAGATACGTTTTAGACTCTCAAGATTACTAGCACTACAGACAATCTTTCTTGCACCATTAGTGCGATATTTTTCTAATAATTTAGGTGCAATTCTTTTTGCTTTAAGGATACATTCTGCAGTTGCGTGACTACACTGTGCAGCAAGTTTTCCTTTTGATAATGTGAGGTCACTTCGAGTGACTAATATCATCGTTAGTTCATTAGTTTGAGGCAAGTTCAGGCACCGCCTCAGGATTTGTAAGGTTAGTATGTCTATTCATTAATTCACTGAGTGGATTTGCAAGCCATGCAACAAATGCAACATTCCCTCCGGCATGGAGTAAGTCAAAAGGAACGCCATTTAACAAGTAGATTAGGAAGAATGAGGAATCCACATTGTGTAGAATACTCAAAGAAACTATCCAATTAAACAAAAATCCAGAGAATGCAGCAAATATTGCGAGATTGGTAATATTTAGCTTTTCATTCTGAATAAATTGAGTGCGTAACAATGCGGCTAAAATACCTATAGATGCCCAGCCAATTATTTGGTAATTAGACCAAAGCCCGTGTTCTAACATCACATTAGAAGATAGCGTAACTATAGTGGCAAACGCAATTGAATAAGAAATACCAAAATAAATTCCAACCATTATTACTAAAAATGTGACAGGTTGTACATTAGGAATTGGATCTAGTAACAACCTTCCTGAAATCGCAAGTACGGCAATTATTGTAAAAATTAAACCAGGGTTTTTAGATTTGAATTTACTATCTGTAAATATTAATGATACAATTGCAACAGTTACTATCGCCAAATCTAGAATAAATTGTTCAGTAGGAGAAAGAGTTACTGCGTGCGCATCGAATAACATAGGTAAGTAGTCCAATGTGATTATGTTATTGATGATTACTCTTATTCAATCTTGGAGATAACTAAAATACGTAATCTAAAACAATCTCAAAAAGACTTAGTATGTGGCAATTTCCCATGTAATAACACTATCATTATCTAATTCAAGATCAGAAATACCAGACAGGGAGATTGCACCGTTATCTAATAATCGCCACCATGCACCGGATGAGAAATCTTCAGTACAAGTATGTGTATCGCAAGGAGAAACACCACTAATAGAATCAATCTGCAATCCAAAAGAGAATTCTGTGTAGGTGTAAGCAAAAGTCATATCAGTAGCTGCCACAGCGGCATTAAACAGTTCTAGACCATTTGTATAACCTTCAAAACCGCCGACACAGGCGCCTGTTGAATTCCAATTTTTGTCTGTTCTAAAATCCGTACCATCATGATCTATGTGGTGTCGACCATCAGCAAATTCAGATGGAGCCGCACCATCGGGGAAATGGAAGCAAACTACTTGCTTACCATCCCATAAATCAGGCAAACCATAATGCGGATCTTCTTCATTATCAACTAATTCTGAAGTCATTCTACTCCACTCCGTAGACAATGTACTTGATGAAAGCAATAGAACTACCAGAAAAACAATTGAAGCGGACTTTAATCGATATTCTTCTTTAGCGGCGAAGTACCCCCATATTGTCAATAGAGCTATTACTAAAACTGTCACTATAAGTGTAGACATGGATTCAATACGGGGAGTAACTAAGTAGATTAATATTAGTGATAATTAGAGTGCCCAAAATTAATAATTAGAAAATATCACTGGCTAATTTTCTTAATTTTTTCAAGCAATATAGAATTGACTAATTTACCATCGGCAGAGCCGCCAAGTTTAGCCATAACCATACCCATTAACGGGCCGATTGCCGCCATACCTTTGCTTTGAATGAAATCTAATTTGTCTGCTATAATTACATCAATTACTTTCTCGACTGAAGAACTATCTGCAGGAATAAATCCCTCAATTTCAGCTGTTTTAGATATCCAATCTATCTTTTTATCAAATGTAGAGAAATCTTCATCGATACTCAAAAGGTACTTTGAACCGAGAGGGACTATTCCCTCTCTAGTAATAATCCCCTTTTCTCTTGAATATACTAACAAGGCTAATAGTTCCCAGGGAACATTAGATACAGGTACGTTTGATTTATTAGAAATCTCTGATCTTGAATTGTCTAACAAAATCGACGCCCAAGGTTTTGGAGTAAGTGAGGGAGATGATAGCTCATTTTCAGTTAAACCTGAAATGAATATGTCATCCAACTCGCTTCCTAATATAGCCTCTACCTGATTACTGGAGATATCGTATTTTTGCAATCTTAACAATCTTTGTTGTTTATTCATAGGTAGATTAGATTGTATCTTATCCCACCTATCTAATTCTAAATTCAACACTTGTATGTCTGTCTCAGGGTACATGCGTGCACCACTAGGCAGAGGTCTCATTGCAGTCGTTGTTCCGTCTTCAGGAGCCCCTTTTCTGATTACCACATTACGTACTTCACCAGGTATTCTGTGGAACGCTCTTCTAGCACGTAACAGTACTGACTCGAGGGCTAACTCTGCCTGCCATTTTGGAGCAACACATAAGATAAAAGCGTCTGAATCTGATAATTGCAACTCATTTCTTACTACATCGACATCTTCTGAAGTGATACCATATGCTGGAAGTTCGTCAGAATGGAAAATTCCTGCTACACCTGCTTGCTTGGCTGAACTGGCTAGCTCTCGCCCAAGCCGTGGCATTTGTGCACCGTTCTCGTCCAATTCTTTAGTTCCAATTTTTCCAGCAAAACCCTGTAACTTTAATCCTAGAACTACAGAACCCATAGAAAGTGCTTTTACCACCATTTCAGAATTACTATTTACAAATAAATTTGTGAGTTCTTCCGTTTTAAATGGCAATTTAGAAGAGGCTGAAAGAGCCACTCTATTTTCCACAGGAATAGAATCTAAACGACGATCAGGAGGGAGAAGAGGCAATTCTAATTCTTTACGTAATTCATTGGCTAAACGATACATGTGCAATTGTCTTGCCATCTCAATTTTGATAATTTGAGGGACCCATTCTAAATCTTGACAACCTTTGATTTCAACTCGGACCCCACATGCAATACTTACGTTAAGATCTTGACGAATTGAACCTAAACCTCGTCTAACTCGGCGAGTATCTCGTAACAATGTCCCGAGCATTAAAGCGACTTCTTTCGCGTGCTCTGGCGTTTGAATATCAGGCGCAGTTGCAATCTCGACTAATGGTACCCCCAATCTATCTAATGTGTAAAAAACGATTTCTCCATCTGATGTAGATTCTGTTTCAAGTTTTCTTGCAGAGTCTTCTTCGAGACATATTACATCAATTCCAACAGTCCCTAGATTTGTATCTATGACTCCATTTGTCGCCACTAAAGTGGTTCTTTGAAAACCACTAGTGTTTGAACCGTCAACTACTGTCTTTCTCATAGCCTGCATAGATGATACGGGTTTAGCATTCATCATTGCAGCCATAGTCAAAACTGCATCAACAGCATTGTTATCATGATTCAATGGAGGAGCCTCATCGAGTTCGATCAGACCTGAATTTGGAGACTGAACATAAACAAATGAACGATTTCTTTCCGATTCAAAACGGGCTGTTACGTCTATTCTTCCACCTTCTCCTTGGGCTGCTCGTAATTTCCTATGAGATCGAGGCCAATTATTAGGGATTTCATCTAATCCGAAATCATACAATTCACTTGGCATACGAGAGTGAAGTTTACCAGTGGCTAATTGTTGATGTATTTCTAATCCACACATGAAACCCAAACCTTCGGGGCTCAAATTATCCGGAGAAGAGATGTCTCCCCTTGGTTCCATATTAATCACAGAGACGGGGTTATCTTTCATAGGGTAAACGGGGCGCTAGACAAAACTATACTCATCATTTTTACTACTATAGAGTGTGCCACTTTGACGTAATTGCTGTACTGTCTTATCTACTGTAAACTCGTCAATTTTCTTCGCAATTGCTCGATTATATATTGAAGTAATCGTTGCTACATTATTATTCTCATTACAAATATCTCTAATGATTGCCATAATGATTGATGTAGTATTTCTCTGTCTAACAGTGACACCTGAATATTCTGATTCATCTTCAATACCTGATTCTTCGCGCCAGTGCTTGAATACCGCTAATGCTACTTTGGCATCCTCAGCAATTGCTTCACTTCGGAGATACATTCGAGCATGAGCTTCTGTAAGGCGTATTAGTGCCTCTAATGCTCTAGCTGTTATTGGGACAACATTGGATTCTCCTTCATCTTGATCCTCGCGCCCAAACGATTGTCTTTCTGAAACGTAATATTCCAATATCATTGCCATGACATCATCGTTAATATCGGGGTGATGATTTCTCTTTGAATATGCAATATATTTTCTAAGGAATGCTTGTGTAAGATGTTCTTTACCATCAACTCCATTTTTGAAAATTAAATCTTTTTCTTTTTCAGTAGGATCAATTTCTATAAATTCATCAATTAAAGCTTCGGGGACTCCTTTGGTCCTACTCCGAAGAATATGTTTAGCAATCATTTCGTCCGTTTCTGCTTTGACTGTATCCCTCAACATCCATATAATATCAAATCTTGATGCTAAAGGGGCTTCTAAACCCGTTTCGCTAAATGAACGGAGTACACTGGTATTCGCACCTCTTTTTGAGAAACGACCAGATTTAGGATTTGCTGCTGCAATAATAGCACAACGCGAAGGCAGTGAAGCTGTAATGCCACCTTTAGAAATATCAATTTTCTGCTGCTCCATAGCAGGGTGCATTACTTTTCTATCATCGGGAGATATCTTATCGAACTCGTCTATAGCCGCCAAACCTCTATCTGAAAGAGGGAGTACTCCTGCCTCTAAAGCAAATCTTCCATCAGCAAATGTATCTCTTACTGCTGCGGCTGTTAATCCTGCACCGGAAACACCCCCTCCAGATGCAAATTTACCTCGAGGAGATAATTCTGAAACATAAGTTAGCAACTGAGATTTAGCGACTCCTGGATCCCCCATCAAAAGAATATGGATATCCCCTCTAGTTCGAGTACCGTCAGGATTTCTTCTGGAAACACCACCAAATAATTGGAGAGCAAGGGATCTTTTCACAAAATTCATAACACCAGATGAGAATATAGATGGAGCGATAGAATTCTGCATCAATGTGAGAAGATCTTCTCTCTGAGATATAGAAATAATTTGTTCTTCTTCTTCATCGGTAATTTTAATTTCAGTAAATGGAACAGATTCGTGTTCAGAACTAACAAGATGATAAATAATATCAAACATTGGGGTTTTTTTATTTTTTATTACCTCACTATAAACTACAGGTATCATATTAGCAACTATTCTTTGACCTGGTAAATGCTTGTTTACTAAGTCCCCTTCAAGAAGTACTTTGGCTCTTCCTGGTTGAGCACCACTTTCTACTGACTCTGGTAATTCTTGAATTTCTATCCATTGATTATTAATTAATCTTGATACTTCAAAAATGAGCTGGAAACGTGTGGCTCCTCCCCTTCCTGCATTCTCGCCACAGCCTCCTTGATCTGCAGGTGGGCATCGAATTGGTTCCTTTAATTCTCTCTCGTTGGTTTGAATAAGTTCTTGCCGTACTCCGCATGATTCACACTCAAAAATTGCAATATGCATTCTAGGTTTAATCTCTGAGATTTTTATTACTTGAACATCGCTACTTCGTAATTTCTCGATATCTGCTGAACCTATCTCTCGTAAAGTTCGGCGACTGTCTCGAGGCAATTCACCTACACGTAATATAACATCTAAGTCTTCTCCACGTTCTCTACAAATATGCCTTAGTGTTTCTTTGCCTGTATCTAAAATTGTTCGAGGAAACTGGAGAATATCTTCTGCGAAGTCAGGATCAAAAGCCTCAAGTTCATGAAATGGAACTTCAAGCGTTGGAGTAATAGACTGTTTTGAGAGCAAGGTAAATATCTCAGTTTCCTTGGCTTCTAAAAAGAAGGTTTTCCAACGAGCGGACGAGTCATGTGCTGCCATTGTCATACTTATTCCTCGCTGGGCTTTGCTCCGACGCACTTGCGGTCTATAACCAAATTGGATAGTTTCTGATACCCCTTTGTTTCTAGTGGAGTTTTAATGTAAATCAAATACAAAAATTACGTATTAATCGCTTCCACTGCAAGAAAATTTAATTTTCGCCAAGACTCATAGAAAATTACTCTACGTTGGTTTCAAATCTAAGTCCCTAATCGACAACTATGGAATTTGTCAGAGTAGACGACGATGTAATACTAAGATTGGACCCTGGAGAGGAAATACATCAGTCTATTCAAAGTCTTTCTGAACATGGAATTGATTGCGCTGTAATCACTAGTGGAATAGGAAGAGTGAGAGATATTCGGATGGGATATTTAGGGGCAGATGGAATTTATCAAACTTTAGATCATGAAGGGCCAATGGAATTACTATCTACACAGGGTAATTTAGCTCCTGGTCATGATGGCCCTTTTACTCATCTACATACTCTAATGTCAGATAATGGACATTCAGTACATGGAGGACACTTATATCATGCGACCATTCATGTAGTTGGTGAAATTCATCTACGTGTATTAGACGCTAATGCTATGAAGAGAGAACCAACCAATACAGATTTTGTTGCATTGAAATTCTGTGATTTGGAGTGATAAATTGAAAGTTCTTTGGGCTCATGGACTTGAAGGAAGCCCCAATGGTTCGAAACCTAAGTGGATAATAGAAAATCTAGGATGGGATGTAATTTCAATTGATATGAGTGAAAGAGGTTGGACAATCGGCGAGCAAACAGCAGTTGTTCTTGACAAGATATCTGAAATTGGTGATTTTGATCTAATCATGGGCTCATCTTACGGAGGGTTAGCTGTTGCAAATGCAGCTATTGAATTATTAGATAAGAATCTGAAATTGGTGTTAATGGCTCCTGCATTTGGTTTGGCAGAAAATTTTCAAAAAATAGGAGAAGAGGAATTGAATGAATGGGAAAATAATGGATTCAGGCCTTATTTCCATCATGGTCTCAATGAAGAAATTAAGTTAAGTTGGGATTTTATGGTCAGCGCTAAAAGGATGTCATGGCCAGAGATAAACCACTCAACTGTGATTATTCATGGCGTTTCTGATGATATCGTACCAATAGAATCTTCCAGAAAAGTAGCCGAATCTAATTCAAATGTTGAATTAATAGAGGTTGAGGATGGGCATCGATTAGTAAACTCTCTACAATTCATACCAATTGCCGTAGAAAAGGTATTATCAAAGAAATAATTTCTATTGATATTAATGTGAACCAAGGAAATATTCGCCTATCTCAGGGTCAGTTAGAATATGTTGAGCATCTCCTGAATGCACTACTTTCCCTCCTGCAAAAATATATCCTCTATCTGAGCGGGCAAGGCTTAAACGAGCGTTTTGTTCTACTATTAGTACAGTAATTCCCTCGCCTCTCAAGGCATCTATTCGTTCAATGATTTGTTGTTGATATAGGGGGCTTAATGCTGCAGTTGGTTCATCTAACAACAAAAACTTTGGATTGGATATCAGAGCACGTGATATTGCCAACATTTGCCTCTCTCCTCCAGATAGAGAGGCAGCCAAATCATGAACTCTTTCTTTCAAATCAGGGAACATATTCAAAGCACGCTCAATTCTATTATTTAGAACTAAATTAGACAGGTTATTACCACCCATCTGTAGATTCTCATAGATTGTTAAAGATGGAAATACGTTATCAACTTGAGGGACATATGCAATTCCTCTATTTACTAATTGATCCGTTCGCCAACCGGAAACATCTTCTTCGTCATGTATTACATCTCCTGAATAGTAAGTAGATATTCCAAATATAGTCTTGATAAATGTAGATTTCCCACATCCATTCGGTCCAATAATTGTAACAAATTCTCCCTCCTCTACATATAGGTCTATATCATAGAGAATCTGAACTGAGCCATATCCCCCATTGAGTCCTTTTACATCTAGTACTCTACCCATTACACTCACTCCTCCTCTCCGGCAGAACCGAGATAGGCTTCAATGACTGCTTTATTCGATTTTACTTCGTCAGGAGTACCGACCATCAAAACCTCTCCTTCATTCATAACAATAATTCTATCAACACCTTGGCGGAGTATAAAGTCCATATTGTGTTCAATTATTAGTATAGAAATACCTGTTTCGTCGACTGTTTTTCTCAGATTATTGAAAATTTTCATCGCCAAAGGGCCTGCAACACCAGCTACTGGTTCATCGAGTAACAGAAGGTTTGGAGAGCCCATTCTTGAACGTCCGATATCAACTAATTTTGATTGACCTCCTGATAATTCACTGGCTAGATTATGTGCCATATGAGGGACTTCTAACTCTTCGAGAATAGCATGAGCTTTTTCTAATCTAAGAGATTCTGCTTGGCGGCTTTGAGGGAATTTGAATAATGATTTCAGAATATTTGGAGATAATTGTTTTCTCGGAGGAACTAGAAGATTTTCAATGACTGTCATTTCTCGCCATAATCTAGTATGTTGGAAGGTTCTTGTCATTCCTAAACCATGAATTTGGTCTGGCCTCATATTAGAAACGTCCTTGCCATAAATTTCCACTTTACCAGATGTCTGATTAAGAAGACCACTGATGCAATTGAAGGTAGTTGATTTGCCACATCCGTTGGGACCGATAAGTCCTACGAATTCACCTTCTTTGATTTCAAATGATACATCCTTTACAGCTACAAGTCCGCCAAACTCTTTACGTAGATTTTCTACCTTAAGGACAGTATTCATTTTTCACCTACTCCTTCATCTAATTGACTTGAATATTTTGAAGGTCTAAATGGAACTTCTGGAATTAATCCTTTTGGATTTAATTTCAATGAAAATAACATTAAACTACCAATTAATAGTACTTTCACATAAGCCATATCTGCACTTACACCATTATTGAATGACTCTTCGATGGAGCGCTGACCCAACATGAATAGGGTAAATAAGAAAACAAATACTCCTGACATTCCAATATCAGAAATTATTCTGATTCGTAATAGAATTCCTAGAATTAATATGGTAATAAATATCTTAGTAACTTCCCATTGATCCATAACTAACCATTGGAATAGTCTATCTATCTTATCCGCAGTTGAATATAATGGTAGATCTGGTGAACCTTGTGCTGCAACTAAAACATTGAAAACGAATTCCATAAGAACTATGATGAAGGCACCTATTATCATTCCCTTATTATTTGCTTTACCCCCTATAATAAATGCTGCCCAAACTAAGAACGTAGAACGAGCAGGAGACATTATTGATGGTTCGAAACCTGTAAGTTTCCAAGCCCAGAATGCACCCGCAAGCCCAGCTATTGCCGCCCCCAAAGCAAGGCTAGCCGCTTTATGGGACAAAACATCATGACCGTGATGTTGAGCCACTTCTTCATCTTCTCTAATCGCTCTCAAAATTCTACCCCAAGGTGAGGACAATATGGTTTCGAGAAGCCACCAAACTAGTATTACTGAGATAATGCCCATAATTGCGAGTAGCATCATATACGGTGCTGGTTCGATTAAACCATTTGCATCTGTGAGATTGAGTAGTTCTCCCATCTTATCAGCCGGACCAATAAGTGCTGAATCATTTCTACATGAATCTGCACTGATATAATCAGTATCTGGCCCGATAGAAACACCTCTGCCACAAAACCACCATTGTTTTAATGGAAGTGTATACTTAGAAATTCCAATTGCGGAACCAATTGATCCAACTCTTAATAGAGGCTCTCCAGCTAATAATACACGAACAATTTCACCAAGAGAAATCGTAACTATGGCAAAATAATCCATTCTTAAACGTGCAGTAGGGTAGGCTAGCGCCCATCCAAATACCGCTGCTAATAATATTGCAAAAATAGTTGCAGGCAATACTGGCCATGCATAACCATGAACCTCAGTGGGGGCAGTTAAGATACCAACAGTTATCGCCCCAATGCCAACGAAGAATATGACTCCAAAATTAACCATCCCAGTAACTCCAGTATGGAGATTTAATGAGAAGGACATTAGAATAAATATCGACAAGGTCAGCAGAACATTTGATACTTGAAGCGCTTTATTGAAATTCATGGTGTCCGAATTAGAAATAGGGAGCCAGTAAAGGAATAAAAATAGAATTATTAGTAATATTATAAAGATTATGTTGGATCCAATTTTGCTTTCTCTACCGTACTTAAATCTCTCATTTGAGGGTAAGTGATTACTATATTTTTCTAATAAACTAGATGGCTGTGATCTAATGTTATTTGTTATCGAATATACTTTACTTTCATAATCTCTGACAATCTTATTCCAGATGTTTCTTATCTTTGAATCGTATGCACTCAAGATATCGAAAATATTAGTTCTTTTATCAATCGATTTGACTGGCTTGGAAATATAATCAGTTTCCCAGATATACTCTACCGCTTGGAATAGGGCCACACACCAAACTAAAATTGGAATTAGGGGCCAAACAAGATTATCCATTGAAGAGATAGATTCGATAAACCATAACTCTGTTTGCATTAACTCAAACCATGAAATATCTATGTCGGCTAAAGTATCGGAAAAGTATGGTGAATCTTCTGCCTGAAGAATACCATCACTCCCTAATAATAAATCTAGATTTGTTTGAACTCCAGTATTAGCAGAACAGGCGTCTGAGCATGCATCTGAGTAAAATGAGTTTCTAGAAATGAAACTAGCAAAACGATGGAAAATATAACTTCCAATACCAATAGATGCTAATGTTTGAGCGCGATCTGAGCGGTCATTCCACCAATTATGAAGGCCTAGTACTGCGGTTAAAGGAAATATAGCAAGTAAATATGTGACCGCTTTTGAGGGTTTTTTTGTTTTCTCTCGCTTACGCCTTAATCTATCGATTTTCCATTTTTCATAGGCATCCCCGATTCCTTCCGGCATAATCATCAATACTGCAACAAGGAAAATATAGGGCATTACTCCGTCCATTGCGGTATAATTAGAACGGCCTAGTGGGCTACCAATTCCTATCAAGATAGGAGACGAAAGGGCCCTAACAAAGCCCACTATTAATGAAGCAATTATTGCCCCGGGAATCGAACCTATAGTTCCCAATACTATGACAGCGAAAGAAGGGAGTAATAATGTGAAAGCGGTTTCGGGGTTATATCGTAAAGTTATTGCAAAAATCGCCCCTCCTAAACCAGAGATTCCAGCGGAAAGGAAAGCGCTTGTTAATTGGACGCGTTCGACATTGATGCCGCTACTTGCTGCCAGCTCCGGATTATCTGCAACTGCTCGCATTTTCCTTCCTAGTCTTGTTTTTGTTAGCAACAGAAGTAGTATTGCGACAGAAGAGAAAATTACAGCTGGAACTATTCCTTTGTAATATGCATAGTTTGTAGTTGCACCTGTTACGCAATCTACATTTGTATCATACATTTCAAAGAATGGCTTGGATACTTCACTAACAATTCGAGATAAAATCGGCTCTCCAGTTGTTTCATCGATTCCTGTTTGTTCGCAATTGTAATGATTGTATGTTTGGGCACTATCATATCTATTATCACCATCTAAATCTGTAAACGACTCAAACAAACCATTTGTCCCTCTATCATATATCCCATTTCCATTCGCATCCCAAAAGGGTTCGGCTGGAGCAAGCCCTTGGGTTCTATCTCCTAAATTGAAACGAAATTTGGTTGTGGGAAGTTCCCACCTCATTGTTGGCATACGCCAATCTGAATCTGGCTCAAACATATTTCTTGATGCTCCAAAACGTAAATATGTCAATGCTCTAAGAATTAATGCTACACCTAGAGAAGCGATCATCATAACTTGAGGGGATGCTCTTTGTTCGCGAAAACCCCTATACACGAGTCTGTCGATCATAATACCAGCAAAACCAGTTAGAATAAATGCAGCAAGAAGTGACCAAGATAGCAATGACCATGTTAAAACTCCATCCTTAGGGGCATCGTATAAAGGTACGAAATAATCACTCCAAACCATCACCATAGCCAAATACATACCAATCATAAAAAATTCAGATTGCGCAAAATTACCGTATCTCTGAACTTTATATGTTAGAGTTAAACCAATAGCAATAGCAAGATAGGTAGATGCCCAAGTTAAAGTTCCTGTACTGATAGAAATTAAATCCAGCGTTATTGTTGCTCTTGTTTCAAGACCTTGGAGTAAGGCTTCTAATGTTAGAAATATTACGCCTAACATGAATAAAGGGGAAAGAAATATTCCCAATGTCCTAATTCGACTTGGGGGGATATCATCAAAAAATATCTTTATTACAAGAAATCCTGCACTTATTGATTCTAATATTTGTAATAGCCAAATCAAATCAGTTGGTAATTTATCTAGGAGAATGATATCAAGAAAATTTAGGCCCCCATATCCGTAAGATAATCCTAAAAATAGTGAGTCGAAGAATAAGAATAATACAAGAAATACTCTCTTATTAAGAGTTGAAAGTTGGTTATAATTTTCACGTATTTGTTGGAGCATTACCTACACACACACACATACTAAATCATAACTTTGAGTTTAAAAAAAAAGGGCAGTGTGGCGGATTTACCGCCACACTGCTTTACGTACTTGATTAATCTAAAAGATTATTCAAGACATTCCGTTTGCTGGGTCCCAACTACGGTTACAAGTAAAGGCGACATTACCATCTGCATCTTCTGTGAAGTCTCCAACACAGTATCCTGCACCAGGACTGTCTCCATTAGCAAGGAAAGAGATTGTTCCACTCGCTCCCTCTAATCCTTGACCTGTAGCCATGATTACTTGACTCAATGTAGCTGAAGGAGATGCCATCTGTGCGAACGCACTTAATGCCATTACAACAACTCCATCGAATGCTTCAGCAGTATAGATACCACCAGCACAATCAGTAGATTGTGCACAAAGACCTGCGAATACATATCCTACAGTACCCATTGATCCAGCCGCTGGCTTTGTAGCAATTACGCCATCAACGCTAGCAGATGTATCTGCCGCAAGACCTTCTTCAGCAATTCCGTCTCCACCATATACTTGGCCAGACCAACCTTGTGAAGCCATCTCATCAAGAATCATTCCACCATCTGCAGCATATGACACTAATACAGCAGAAGTACATCCGCTGTCAGTCATTGCTTGAACTGCTGCTGAGAAATCAGTTGTTGTTTCTTCATATCCGATAGTTGTACATAGGTTATATCCTGCTGCTGAGAAATCAGCAGAGAATGAGTCTGCAAGACCTGAACCATATGCGTTGGTCATGTGGATTAATCCAACAGAGCCATCTGCTGGCATATCTGCTTGTACTACTGCACTAAGTGCTTGACCTTGTAGAGCGTCACTTGGCACTACGCGGAAGAAATCAGGGTAAGCAGTTGCATCGGAAAGTGCTGGGCTAGTACTTGCATAGGAAATCTGTGGGATTCCTGCTGCAGATAATACACCATTTGCTGCCATTGAAGCACCAGAGCAAGCTGCTCCAACTACTCCTACGACGCCTGCATCAACTAATGTTTGAGCTGCAGTTCCACCCATAGTTCCATCACAACCTGAGTCAGCATATACTATCTCGAACTGAACCATGCTGTTCCATCCGATTGTATTAGCTATACCAAGAGCAATTTGTGATGCAGCTACGAAGCCCATTGCGTATACAGCAATAGGTCCTGTTGCATCGTTAAGGAAAC
>Ga0209667_1000080_pt1 | contig 89000 bp, 71 predicted proteins | sample SaaInlV_165m_DNA_2_FD_184682 | JGI IMG/M metagenome (GOLD analysis project Ga0209667, IMG submission 184682) | Marine microbial communities from expanding oxygen minimum zones in the Saanich Inlet - Saanich Inlet SI037_S3LV_125m_DNA (SPAdes)... | ecosystem: Environmental > Aquatic > Marine >... | reverse complement strand
GGTGCAAGAGCAAGGAAAGCGTATCAACCGCATTATGAACAGGTAGTAATACGATTGAATCCCAAAGGTTCACCATCTTCTGATTTAGTAATAGTTAGTGGAAGAAGGCTATATCTTTCCCAACGGGATAGACCTATGCCATCACAACCATCACAATTTGCAATGGTACTTAGAAAACATCTCAATAATTCAAGATTGATAGAAGTGGAACAATTAGGATTTGATAGAATTATTTCTCTGACTTTTGAACATGGAAGTGGAAAATTAAAGCTAATAATAGAACTATTCAGAGATGGTAATGTATTACTTCTGGATAACGAAGACGTAATTATTCAACCATTAACGCATGCTAATTATGCCAGTAGAACACTGAAAAGAGGTGTCAAATATGTTTCACCACCACCGGCTATAGATCCTCGAGAAATTGATAGAGAAAAACTAAACCAACTACTTGATGGAAGTAATGATGATTTGATTAGAACATTAGCAGCAAGAGGTAATCTTGGAAGAATATATGGGAGCGCTATTTGTGCTTCGGCAGAATTAGATGAGAAACTAAATGCTAAGGAACTTGATGATAATCAAAGAGAAAAATTAGATAGTTCGATAAAGAAGTTGCTAAATGAACTTGCTGAGAATCAAAACAGTAGAATGTGGTTTAGCAATAATGAGACTCTTAAATTATGGAATAATTCTATAGATACATCTGATAAAGATAGTGCAGCAGAGGGCATTACAGAAATAGCACCTATAGATTTAAGATATTTAGAGTATGATTTGTCTATTGAAATACCCTCTCTATGTTATGGCTATGATTCTGTATTTGGCCCTCATGATGCCTCAGCATTTATTCGAAGGGAAGAGGAAAAACTTGTCAGTATTGGACAGGATGAAGGAGAAAAAAAAGCAAAATTAGAGAGAAGAGCGGATCAACAAAGAAATGCGATAGGGAGATTCCTATCACAAGCAGCTATTAGTCAAGAATTAGGTAAAGCAATGCAAGAAAATTGGACGCATCTAGAACATATAATGAAAGAATTTAATGAACAAATATCTAAATTGACATGGCAAGAAGTTGCAGAAAAATCTAGAGAAGTGCCTTGGATCGATAGACTAAATCCAAAGAAAGGAACTTTTGTAGCATTTCTTCCAGATGAAGAAGGAGAACCCGGTTCAAGTGTTACTCTCCATGCCAATAAATCAGTACATCAAAATGCACAAAGATATTTTCAAGAGGCAAGAACCTTGAAAGATAAATCCAAAGGCGCAGAAAAAGCACTAATGGATACTGAAAATTCTAAATCAAGGCAAGAAAAGAAGAGAGCAAAAGATGTTGCAGCTGGAAGAGTTAAAGGAATTCAGAGAAGTAAGAAGTTTTGGTTTGAAAAATATAGATGGGCTATTCTTGAAGGAGGGCATATACTTGTTGGAGGCAGAGATGCTAGAGGGAATGACACAATAGTACGGAAACATCTCAATTCAAATGATATTTATGTTCATGCGGATTTACATGGTGCGCCTTCTTGTTCACTGAAGTTAAAAGATGGATTCATTCCATTAACAGGCATCACAAATCTACCAGAAGGAGTTGTTTCATTACAAATTGCTCAGAACTTAGGAGAAGGAGTAGAAGATGCAAGGGATCTAAATGAAAAAATACTCGCTCAGGCGGCTCAAATAGCAGTTTGTTGGTCCAGAGCTTGGGGGTCAGGGGGAGCAGCAGCAACTGCCTTCCATGTTAGACCAAGTCAGGTTTCCAAACAAACCGAAAGTGGAGAATCACTTGGTAGAGGAAGTTTCGTTGTAAGGGGAAAACGCACCTGGCATAGAGACCTACCATTAGAATTGGGAATGGGTATAGGGGTAATTAACGGAGTTCCATTACCAATCTGTGGAACTATTGAAACAATTTCAGATATGTTCGAAAAATGGATCAAAATTAGCCCAGGTCGGGAAAAGAAAGAATCAATAGCGAATAAAATATCTAAGGCTTCAGGACTTACTCAAGATGATGTTTTAGCATCTTTACCTCCTGGCGGATGTACGATAGAAGACTATGGGATCATGAAGAAGACCTAGTGAAAAGATACCATTCAGGGGCAGTTATCGCGTACAATGCTGCATCAACATATGCACCATAAAGTAATTCTCTATCCTTTATTATCCCCTCAAGCCTCATACCTAAATTTTCTGCAACTTTACGGCTAGCATAATTTTCAACAGCTGCTTCAATGACAAAACGATGAATTTGGTTATTCAAAATTAAATTATTAATCAAAGATTTGCAACAACGATTTACTATGCCTTTACCGACTTTATCTTCAGAGATCCAATATCCTAATCCGCATGATTTATTGTCCCAATCAATCCAATTAATACTAATAGTGCCGACTAAATCATTTTTTTCTCTTATCAACCAAACACCTGAACTTCCTTGGATACGATCTTTTTGAGAAATTTCGATAAAATCAAGTTCATCCTTTACGGATAAATTTGTATCAAGCCAAGGTAGCCATTCTCTGAGATATTTTCTGTTATCATCTACTAATGAGAATAATTCTACAGCATCCTCAGAGGTTGGAACAATAATTGATAATTCATCATCAACAATAATTATTGGGGATAATATAAATCCTAATTTATCATGGTTATTATTGATACCAGAAGAATCAGACATAGAGGTGCCTAGCGGCTTTATTATTTGAATTTCCCCGATTAATTGAACTTTTATAACAAAAAATCGGAACGGTCGAGACAGTAATGATTCAAGAGTGAAACGCTATCGGACGACCATGAGTGACCAGAATTGGACTTATGGAAATTATTTACAATTAGAGGAATTACTAAGCCTTCAGGGTGAAGAAAGAGGCATCTCATCTGATGAAATGCATTTTATTATTGTCCACCAGACTTTCGAATTATGGTTCAAGCAAATAATTAGAGAATTGTCTGAGGTTAGAAATCTACTCTCTCAAGAACAAGTTCCAGAGAAAGATATCCCAAGAGCAGTTGAACACTTAGGAAGAACTACTGAAATTTTCAAGTTGATGGGGGCTCAGTGGGGTGTTATGGAAACCCTAACTCCACAAGGTTTCCTATCATTTCGAGATGGTTTAGGTTCGGCTTCGGGGTTTGAATCTTTTCAAATGAGGAAATTCGAGATACTTTTAGGACTAAAAAATGAAGACAGATTATTTGGAATGGATCCGATTGATACATTTAGAAAATTGGCAGGTAATAGTGATAATGATGCTGCCATACTTTCAGATTTAGAACAAATGGCATCAAATCCATCATTAGAAGAATCATTAATGAAGTGGATTTCAAGAACTCCAATAATGGGTTCTATTTATGCATCAGAGAATGATATCGAATCCGTTCAAAAATATGTTAATTCGCATTTAGCTGCTCACAAATCAATGGGAGAGTCGGCAGCAGAAAGAATGTCAGGATACGGGGTCTCAGATATAGAAAAGGCAAAAGCAAGATTTAATTCAGCACACGAAAGTGCTATCTCATTTCTCATGCCTGAAGGAGAACTTAGTAGAGCGAGAGCAAGTTTGTTGTTTATAGAATCATATAGAGAATTACCACTTTTAGCTTGGCCAAGAAAACTTATTGATGCAGTTGCAGAATTGGAAGAGTCTATGGTGAAATGGAGACATTCGCATGCAAGAATGGTAGAGCGAATCATGGGTAGACGTATTGGGACTGGTGGGACCAGTGGGGTAGATTATCTAGACAAAACTTCTCAATACAGAGTTTTCAAAGACCTATGGGCTGTTCGAACTATCCTAGTAAAATCAGACTCACGACCTGATTTGATAAATCCTAGTTTCTATGGTTTTAACTCCGATAATGTATCATAATAACTAGTTTGCTAATAGCACTATTCAAGACCATAACCTCACTCGAAGAGTTATGTCTAAAGCGGTGATATGTGCTTATGCACGGACACCTCAAGGTAAATTCAGAGGAGCCCTATCGAATTATTCGGCTACAGAACTCGGTTCTAAAGTAGTAAAGAATCTTATGGAAAGAGTGAATTTAGATCCTGAAAGCGGTATAGTCGATCAAGTATATATGGGACAGGTTTTACAAGCTGGTTCTGGACAAGCACCTGCTAGACAAGTTGCAATAAATGCAGGTTTACCATATTCAACACCATGTACTACAATCAACAAAGTTTGTGGCTCTAGCCTCAAGGCAGTTATGATTGCAGCAAGTGATATAATCTCAGGACATGCTAATGTAGTAATAGCTGGAGGCATGGAATCAATGAGTAATGCTCCATATTTCATCCAAAATGTAAACAAAGGAGATAATATTGAATTTAAGTCTCTGAAATCAATAATGACACATGATGGCTTGACAGATGCCTTTGACGGAACGACAATGGGTATGACAGGAGAAATTGTTTCTTCTGAGTTTAATCTTTCTAGAGAACAATCGGATGCATATGCTGTACGTTCACATGCATTAGCAAATGCTGCATGGGAAAATGGTTGGTTAACAAATGAAGTAATTGAAATGGATGAACTTAGTTGTGATCAAGGCATTAGGCCAGGGACAAACATGGATACTTTGACTAAATTAAATGCAGTATTCAAAGAAAATGGACACGTGACAGCAGGTAATGCTAGTCAAGTATCAGATGGAGCATCCGCAGTTCTAGTTTGTTCAGAGAAAATAGCTAAGCAAAAGGGATGGCCTATATTAGTTGAAATCTTGGACTATACTACATCAGGAGTTGAACCAAAAAGAGTTATGGTAGCGCCTGTATCTGCTGTAGAAAATATTCTTCAGAAAAATAATTTAGATATTATGGACATAGATATTATAGAACATAATGAGGCTTTTGCAGCGGCATCTGTGGCTGTACAAATGGCTCTTAAAGTCCCTGAAGATAGATTCAATGTCCATGGAGGAGCAGTTGCCGTAGGGCACCCACTAGGAGCTACTGGAACACGCTGTCTAATGACCACAATTAATGCATTAGAAAGAACTAATGGGAAAAAAGGAATTGTAACGATTTGCCTCGGTGGAGGTAATGCAGTAGCCATGTTAGTAGAAAGAAAAAAATAGTATTTTTCTATAATTAACGACTCTAAGGCATCATTTAATCAGTCAATGCCCTTATGTGGGGGTCGCTGGCCGTTCTACATCATGGTCAAGCCAGCAAGAGCACATACCCGCTTTGAAAAAGCACGAATTATTGGCGCTAGAGCACTACAAATTAGTATGGGAGCACCTTTGTTCGTATCAGAAGACGAATTAAGAGATGAATTTTCTGGAGAATTAATCCAACTTTATGGCGTAGATGATGCCAAAGAAAGAGTTGTACTTGACCCTATGAAAATTGCTACTCTCGAATATATAAAACACCGAATACCAATTGATGTTGAACCTCATCTTGATGAATAAAACAAGAATATATCTATGACAATTAGGTCGTGAGATAGTGGGATTCGAAAGAGTCAATATTAGCAAGCTAACTGCTGCGATTATTGGGTTAACAATAATTGTAATAGCAGCAGGTGGAGTAATCCGAATTTATGATGCTGGAGAATCTTGTCCTGACTGGCCGACATGTTTCGGAACATGGGGGTTTGATGTATCAGAAGAAGATCAGCAAGAATGGTTTGAAGAGAATCCTGATGAGATAGACTCCAGGGGTTCTTGGCATACTTATACATCGTTCCAAATCTTCACAGAATGGATTCATAGGCTCTTAGCAGGAACTCTATTAGGACCATTAGTATTATTGAACTGGTGGATAATAAGGAAAGATGAAGAATTGTTAGGAGAGGTAGAACTGGCATCTTTAGTGTCTGTTATTCTAATATTATGGCAAGGTTTCCTGGGATATGTAACTGTAAGAATGGATAACCTACACTGGAGTGTAGCACTTCACTTAAGTTCAGCATTATTATTTTTAATGTCTCTAATATGGATTTGGTTAACAACGGTTAGAGACAAAGAAGAGGTCCCTCCGTGGATTACGTTCGACCCTATATTAGCCAAAAAATGGAAGAATCGTGTAGTTTTACTTTCATTAGGAACTTTTGTTAGTTTATTTGTAGGAGTTTTTGTTTCTACTACCCCTGGTGCAAATCAAGGATGCGGAGTATTGGGTTTTCCGAATTCTTGGCCTCTATGTAATAGTTCATTATTAGAAAAAATTACAGATTACGAAGCACAATCACAAATTATTCATAGAATAATAGTTGGTTTAGTAGGCTTAATTCTTGTTTTCACATGTTATATTATTTGGAAAGAAAGTAGAGATGAAGAATATGGTTCATTACTATGTAAGTGGGTTTGGTCAGCTACAATTCTATACTTACTGAATATGGGGTTGGGAGGATTATATGTCCTTTCTGCTAAATTAGAAGGATTTGAAATAACATATTTCGAGTTGCTATCGTTGGTACATCTCATGATTGGATCTTTGACATTTATCATATTTACAACTCTATTATTAGCAGTTAACAGAGTCACACTCTTTGAGAAAAAATATCTAGTACCTGATAATAGCAGTCAATGAGTTTCAAAGACTAGTGACAGTAGGAGCCATTATGTCAGAGACAAGGGCATTAGGAAATACTCTCTTTTCTTTGACAAAACCAAGAGTTGTTGTACTATTGCAGATAACAGCAATGTGCGCTATACTCAGCCATGATTTAATAGAATTAAATACAGTAAATGGCAAAACTTTAGAGAATATGTTTATTGTATTTATTGGAGGATATTTAACCGCGGGGGGAGCCAATTGCATCAATATGTGGTATGATAGAGATATTGACCCAATTATGAATAGAACGTCGAAAAGACCTCTATCAGTTGGAGAAATATCCCCTAAGGCTGCGTTAACATATGGAATTATAATATCAATAATTGGAACTGTTTGGCTATTAGAAATGGCTAATCAAGTAGCTGCATTTTGGGCACTATTTAGCATACTTTTTTATGTATTCATATACACAATCTGGTTGAAAAGATCAAGTACACAAAATATTGTCATAGGTGGAATTGCAGGTTCAACTCCGCCAGTAATAGGATGGTGTGCTGCAGAAGGAAATTTAGAAATCTCAGTTAGTTCATTCCAAGAATTCATAAATTCAATTTTTGAAATTGGAGGTTATATGCCATGGTTTATGTTTCTATTGATTTTCTTATGGACCCCCCCTCATTTTTGGGCTTTAGCACTATATCGTTCCGAAGAATATGAAAAAGTAGGTGTTCCAATGTTGCCTAACGTTAAGGGTAAAAAAAGAACTTTAGTGGAAATGAAAATTTATGCGATAATCTTGATATTATTGTCATTAACCGCTCCTTTAAGCTATCAAAATATAGATTCTTGGAATGAAATTAATTTCAATATTAATAACTCATTAATTATCTTAAACACGATGTCACTAAGTATTTGGTACGGATTGACTGTTTGGAAAATTGATGTAATGGAAGAATATGATGAAAATGATAGAATGCCATCGGCATCACATTCATTCTTTATATCTCTAAGTTATCTGGCATTTATGTTCATTGCCCTAGTATTATCAAGTATAGGATTTGAAGGATCTTTGATAAGTCTGATGATTATAGTAATTTTAATATCGCGTAATATGAAAAGTAAAAAGTAATTTTAAAAATCAAAGAACTTGAATAAAGAAGAATTAGAATCCGATGGATTCAAACACCTAGTAGTTCGTCCACGAATCGTAAGAACGGAGGTATCAGAGATGAAGGAATCAGAACTAATCTATGATTGGAATACCATAGACTATGAAATCAAAAGAATTTCATCTCAACATCCACACGATGTTTGGTTCGATGATGAAACCTTGAGAGATGGTTTACAAAGCCCTAGTGCAAGGAATCCTACTATCAAACAAAAAATAGAATTAATTGATTATATGGAAAAATTAGGTATTCAAAAAGTAGATTTGGGGCTACCTGGAGCAGGACCATTTCACATAGAACATATTGATTCAATGCTATCACACATGACTGAAAATTCCTATGATTTAAGGCCAGGATGTGCTGTTAGAACAGTAGTTAGTGATATTGAACCATTAGTCAACCTTCAAGCAAAATATGAAACACAGATACAGGCAAGTGCTTTCCTTGGAACTAGCCCTATACGCCAGTATACAGAAGGATGGAATATGCAACGAATAATCTCAACAGCAGAAAAAGCAGTAACTTTCGCAGTAGACAATGATATTCCCGTAATGTTTGTTACTGAAGATACTACAAGGAGTAAACCTGAAGAAATTAAGGAAGTTTACACTCGCGCTATTGAATTAGGAGCAGATAGAATTTGTATATGTGACACATGTGGACATGTAACTCCAAACGGAGTCAAGAAATTATTAGCATTCATTCAAGAGGAAGTAATACCCGATTCTGGAGTAAAACGTAGAGACATCGAGGTGAATTGGCATGGGCATCAGGACAGAGGGCTTGGAGTAGCAAATAACTTAGCAGCAGTAGAAGCGGGTGCCGACGTAATACATGGTACGGCATTAGGAGTTGGGGAAAGAGCAGGTAATGCACCATTAGATCAGACGTTAGTCAATCTGAGTTTAATGGGTGTGATAAAAAATGATTTGACTTCACTTAACGAGTATATGCAAAAAGCTCACGAATATATTGAAGTTGCTCTACCAAGAAACTATCCCGTATTTGGTAAAGATGCATTTGAGACAGGTACTGGAGTACACGCCAGTGCGGTTGTTAAGGCGATGAAAAAAGGAGACGATTGGCTTGCAGATAGAATATATTCAGGAGTACCTGCACAAGATTACGGATTAGAACAGGTTATTCGAATAGGACATATGAGTGGACGCTCGAATATTACTTGGTGGTTAAGTAAAAATAATTATCAAATAACTGATGATTTAGTAGCATATCTATTTGATATTGCAAAAAAACAAAGAAGGCTAATGGAAGATGCAGAAGTACACATGGCAATCTCTGAATGGAAAAATCTATGATTATTGTTAATGCATAAATCACGAATACCTAAAACCTCATTGAACGCGACAGGGGTATGCGTTCAGCAGTATTCGCCTTCTTGATTTTATTTTTGGCCCCCTTTTCTGGTTTTGTTGCGGCAGATTCAGATAGTAATCTAGAAATTGAAGAGGACATAGAATTAATGATTCCTACATATTCTATCGCAGTACAATTAGCGTTTGAAAGAGTCTCGGATTTAGACCAGTATAGCATAGAGGAGATTAAGGATACGAAACAATGGTTAATAGTAACAGGAAATGATATTGAAACCCAGAAATCATTTCTTTCAATACCTACTGAAATTGAAATGGCACCGGTGTTAAATGGAGCGTATATCTGGACTTTTAAATCGTCATCAAATATAGTTGAGATACTGGAAGAAATCTATCAAAATAAAGATATTGAATCATTTTCGCCACTTGTTGCTAAACAACAAATTACAAAGAGCATACCTAATGATGAAGATTTTGATGACCAATGGCACCTCAAGAATACTGGACAGACCTCAGGGCTATCAGGTGAAGACGCAAACGTCACTTCAGTATGGAATTCCTATACAGGGAATGGTATAATAATCAGTGTAGTAGATGATGGCTTGGATAAAGATCATCCAGATATTTCACCGAATTATTCACCCACTCATTCTTATGATTGGTGCAATAGTGATTCCGATCCAACACCAACTAGTAATAATGGCCATGGAACTGCTGCCGGAGGAGTTGCTGCGGCAGCTGGAAATAATACAATACACGTATCAGGAGCGGCTTATGACGCAACTCTAGGTGGATCGACATTAATCGCCTGTTGGTCTCCAGATTCAATGGAAGCAAATGCTCTTTCATTCCTAAATAATGAAATTGACATCTATACAAACTCATGGGGACCAAGTGATAATGGACAAACACTATCTGCTCCAGGTCCGTTAATGCTTGCAGCATTTGAAGATGATGCATATCAAGGCAGAAATGGATTAGGGAATATCATTACATGGGCTGCAGGAAATGGCCTCACAAGTAATGATAATGCAAATTATGATGGTTGGGCTAATAGTAGGTTTACAATTGCTGTATCTGCAATTACTCATTATGGGGAGCAATCCTATTATTCTGAACCTGGAGCCAATATATTAGTTGCAGCACATTCGAATGGAGATGGTGAGGCAATAACAACTACAGATATACACGATGATCCGGATATATCATCAGATGATGCAGGATATGACAATGGGAATGTTACCAACTCATTTGGAGGGACATCTAGTGCCACACCTTTGGCAGCAGGAGTAATAGCACTGATTTTAGAATCAAATGAAAATCTAACATGGAGAGATTTACAACATATTTTAGTTAATAGTGCGAGAAAAAATGACCCTAATGATTCGAGTTGGGAGATTAATAGTGCTGGACATGATGTTTCTCATAAATATGGATTTGGAGCTATAGATGCCGGAGCTGCTGTTTCTTTAGCTGAGAACTGGACAAATGTAGATCCCGAGATAAATCAAACATTTGGACCCTTCAATCCTTCTTTCTCTATTCCTACTTCAAGTAATAGTTGGAGCGAATTTGATCTACAAATTAATGAAGACGTTAGTTTGGAAAGCATAGACATTATAGTAGATATTGACCATTCAAATAGAGGTGACTTGGATATTGTTTTGGAGTCTCCTAATGGAACACAATCATGGCTAGCGGAAGAACATAGCGATGGAGGAAATGACTATTCTAACTGGTTGTTCAATACAGTCCATCACTGGGATGAAAGTAGCCTAGGAATGTGGACTTTGAAGATAAGAGATACGACTGCTGGTACTTCAGGTACTTTGAATTCTTGGCAGATTATTACACACGGTATGGATATAGATCTCGATCATGATGATGATGGAATATCTGATGAAAATGAAACTCTAGTTTGGGGAACTGATCCTTACAATGCAGATACTGATAACGACGGGATAAACGATTATGATGAAATATTTGTTTACATGACAAATCCTACACTAGAGGATTCTGATTCTGATGGACTTACAGATTCATCAGAAATCTCAGTATATTTAACGAATCCAAACAATGACGATACTGATGTCGATGGACTTACAGATGGTGCAGAAATTAATTTGTGGCAAAGTAACCCCCTAGTCTATGATGCAGATAATGATTCTGATTTTTATTATCATTTCAATGACTGTGATGATCAGAATGCTAATATAAATCCAGGAAAACCCGAGAAATTAAATGGATTTGATGATAATTGTGATAACTTTATCGATGAAGGATTCAATTTTACCGATAGAGATAATGATGGATTAAAAGATTGGCCAGAATTTCATATACACAATACAGATTATAGAAATTCAGATACAGATGGAGATGGTATAAAAGATGGCCCTGAAGTTAATGTATACGCCGTTCAGGGAGCAAATCCGTTAATTTTTGATGAAGATTCTGATTCTGATGGATGGTATTGGTTCGAAGATTGTGATGATGAAAATATTTACCGATCACCAGGGTTAAACGAAGTATTAGATGCAATTGATAATGATTGTGACGAAGAAATTGATGAAGATTTCATAGATTTAGATTCAGATTCAGATGGATTATCTGATTATGAAGAATATTATAATACTTCTACAAATCCTAATGATGGAGATACAGATAATGATGGACTTTCTGATGGAATAGAGGTAAATACATACGCTGAACTAGGAGCGAATCCACTGATATTCGACGAAGATAATGATGCCGATGGATCTTACTGGTTCCAAGATTGTGCAGATGATGACAATGAACGTGCGCCATCTTTACTTGAAGAATTAGATGGCAAAGATAATGACTGTGATGAAGAAATTGATGAAGACTACAAAACTATTGATTCTGATGAAGATGGTCTTTCGGACTATGAGGAATATAATGTCATAAATTCTAATCATTATGATGAAGACACAGATGGTGATGGAATAGATGACGGAACAGAAGTCTTAGTAAAGACATCAAACCCACTAATATTTAATTTCGATAATGATAATGATGACTTCTATGATTTTGAAGATTGTAATGATTTAGTAGCAGAAATATACCCTGAGGCAACCGAAATATGGAACGGAATAGATGATGATTGTAATGATTTAGTAGATGACAATTTAAAGAGGCAGAATCTTGTACTAACAATACCACAAACACAGATTATCCATTCTTGGGATGCAGTCAATGACACTCTAGTATTTGGCCTAAATAATATACCCACACAGGTGAATACAGAAATAACATGGAAAATTGGAAACTATGATCTAAAAGAAAATATATCTAATCAAGGTACTAGGCTAGATATCAATTCATTAGAGTGTGGGAAAAATAAGGATAATCTGACTATGCTTTTGTGCGGAAATGGAACTAGTAATCAACAAATTAAAGCGACGATTGTAGATTCTGGATTTACTACAGAATTTGTATGGGATATTGATATGATTGTTTGGATACCCCCTCCTACATTCACAGAGATTCTATTATCATTTTTTACCAGCAGTATAGGATTGGTATTTATTTCGAGCATAGTACTTGCAATAGCAGCAATAGGGTTATTTGTCAATTTCAGAATATCTAGGAAAAATGAATTAGAAGAAGCATATGCAGCTTACAATATCCCATCTGTAAAATTTGACTATACCCCTGATTACTCTAAGACCGTATTACCTTCGGCTCCAGATTTGCCATCATTAGAATCGAGAATCAATATTCAATCATCAGAAATAGAATTGCCTGACTTACCTGCAACAATACCTGTTATTCAGTTGCCAAGTAAGATAATTGAAGAAGAAGACATTGTTGAATTGGTAGATATACCATCCAGAATCATAGATTAAGATTCTTCTTCTAGAGATGAAATGTCGTTATGGCCCCATTCAGCATCGGGGCTACCTCCTGACCATTCTCCTTCAATAGCGATATCTTCGACGTCATCGTCTTCTCTCCAAGGTGGTTCACCATCAGAACCACTGATAATCAAACATCCTTCAGCATCAAGTCTTTTTTGTAATGTTTTAATTCCACTCTTCATAGGTAGAAGATGACCTATTGGGGTGCCTGCGGTAACAAAAGGATGTGTTGCAGTACAGATTAATAGACCCCTGTTAGGAGATAATACATCATGACTAATTCCAGGCCTCTCTGGGTCTGTAATAGTAGCTACTACTTCGCCCTCATCAACAAAACTACCTGCAGGAGCTAGAATATCCAATAATCCCCCCTGATCTGACCTAATCCATGCTGAACCAGAAGCTAAGATTCGGAAGTATGGTCTGTTAGGATAACCAGGTATCATCCTCAAGCCTCTAAGGACATTTAATATTCCATAAATAGCAACTTGAACAGATTCTGGATCTGCTTCATTAGAGCCACCGCCTTCGTATGTTATACAACCAATTCCTGATTTATTTGCTGCTCTTCTGAGAGAACCTTTAGGCCCTTCATTATCCAGAATTGTTTCAATACCAAATGACCTTGCTATCCGATTACTCTCAGGATGCGCAAGGTTCGCTCTGATTTGAGGCATATTAGTTCGACCTGGTGCCGCGGTGTGTAAATCAATGATATGGTCTGAAGTCCGGACTATAGATTCCCATATCCGATTAGCAACTCGAGAAGTAGTATTACTTTCATCGTTACCTGGGAAATTCCTATTCAAATCGCGACCATCAGGGAACTTACGACTCTGTCTGCGGTATCCAGGAATATTGACAATAGGTATTATCCGAATGGTTCCTGACATCATAGATGGGTCTATATCTTGTCCTTCTCCAATAAAATTCGGTCCACAAAGATAAGTTAGAGCTAAGGGGCCTACAAGCTCATTGCCATGAACTGCTCCTAAAATTGTCACTACAGGGCCCGGCCTTGAGCCATGGATAATTGTCACAGGAATAGGCCAGGATTCCCCAATTTCTACATCTAATAAACTGAAATCAAGTTTTCTTATCGAGGCTGGCTTTATTCTTTTACGATCAAATAGATGAGTTTTAGAGCCTATCCCTCTAGCCCATTTTTTTGGAGAAGAAGATTTGCCCTCTAACGCTTTTTCTATCTCTTTACGTCGTTTTTGAGGCAATTGGTTTGCGACCTTTAACGGTCTATGACGTCGTCTTTTCATCCGTGGTGCTGGTGACCTTTTGACAGGCACAGCGGGCAATTTTTCTTCATCCTCTGTTGGAGACAACAATTGCCGGAGAAGGTTCTTGAATTAAGATAGTCTGATGAGGCATTATGGAATCATTCAATTCCTTTAACCACTTGTGAATCATCATGAGGGATGTTAAACAACTATCGGTCCAAGAAAAATATGCTCCAAATAGTATTTGTTTTGGTTGTGGCCCAGCTAATGAAAAAGGTCTACAAATTAGATCTTTTAGAACGGATAATGGCTTAGAAATGATATTTGAAACAAAAAAAGAGCATCAAGCATTTCCCGGAATTATTAATGGTGGAATTATTAGTACATTATTAGATTGTCACGGAAACTGGGCAGCCACTATGGCATTAATGGATGAGAATGAGGATGAAAATCCACCTTGTACTGTGACTGCGACATTTAGTTTGAAACTTAGAAGACCTACTCCGATAAATACTAAATTAGAAATTAATGCAAATATAATAGATATCTCTAAAGATAGAGCTAATGTAAAAATGACTTTGGTTGCAGATGGTAAAATATGTGCGACCGGTAAAGGATTATTTGTAGCAGTTAAAGAAGACCATCCCGCATATCATAGATGGAACTGACTCACGGCATCCTTTAGAACGGCCGATTGTAAGAATGTTTGTGGCGCACTCTGGCGAGGACTCGGAAATGAGTATTGAAGAGCTGGGTCTTTCTCCAAATTTAGTTGATTTATTAAAAAATAAATGGGGAATAAAAGAACTATATCCCCCACAAAAGAAGGCTCTACCCGCTGCTCTTTCAGGAAAGAACATAATGTTGACAATACCTACTGCAAGTGGCAAATCTCTTGTTGCTCATCTTACCATCGCTCACAGGCTAAAGAATGATTTAGAGATGCAGAAGGCACTGTATGTAGTCCCTCTAAAAGCTCTAGCTACTGAAAAATATAATGAATTAAAGGAAGTTGCTGAAGTAGTTGGATTGAAAGTCGGTATTGCAATTGGTGATAGAAATAGCCATAATAACTCGATTGATGATTCAGACATTCTAGTTTGTACTAGTGAAAAATTAGATTCATTACTTAGAAATCGTTCTGAAATAATTTCTAAAATAGGCATAGTTGTGAGCGACGAATTTCATTTATTGCATGATCCGGGAAGAGGCCCTACACTGGAAGTTCTAATTTCGAGGATCCGCCATAAGAGACCTAGTGCTCAGATTATTGCTTTATCTGCAACAGTTGGAAATTGTGAAGAATTAGCGAAATGGTTGGATGCAGAACTTATACAATCAGAATGGAGACCTGTGACATTACATTCGGGAACTATTACTGATTTACAAGTGAAGGTACATCGAATAGATGGGAAGGGAAATGATGAATGGCCAGAACCTAGGATTATAGAAGGAAATAGTGGCAAGAACTTACAGGCAGCATTAGATGATACAATAAAAGAAAATGGTCAATTGTTAATATTTGTGAATTCTAGGATAGGTGCACAAAAAGAGGCAAGAGAATTATCTAAACATATTACTAAAAAAATTAAAAAGGGTGAGTTTTCTATTGACGAATATCAAATAAAAGAACTAGAAAACTTTGCTGAATCATTAACCCAGAGGGAAGATAGTTCTGCTTTAGTAAAAAAATTAGCTGATGCGGTAAAAGGAGGCGTTGCTTTTCATCATGCAGGTTTAACCACCGATCAAAGAAGTAAGATTGAAGAAAAATTTAAGAACGGAGAATTATATTGTATTGTAGCAACACCAACCTTAGCTCAAGGAGTTAATTTACCGGCTAGAAGAGTAGTAATTAGGGATGTGAAGAGATGGAATACATCTGCTGGAAGAAATATGCCAATGCCAATAATGGAAATTAGACAAATGCTAGGCAGAGCTGGTAGACCAAAGTATGATCAAAAAGGAGATGCTTGGATAGTATCAAAAAATATTGATGAAGAACTTAAATTTGTAGAACATTTTTTGCTTAGTGAACCAGAAGAAATAATATCTAAATTAGCTAATCCTAATGCTCATAGCGCTGAAGAAGACCCTGCACTATTGACACATATTCTTTCATTGATTGCAACTAGTGACATGAATGACAGAAATTCATTAGGTCGATTCTTCAGTAAAACATTTCTTTCGACTCATATGGAAGCAGAGGCATTAGAAAATCAAATCGATAGAGTGATAAAATGGCTTTTTGAGAATGAAATGATAATTAAAGAAGGAGAATCCGATGACGTGAGGGAAAGAATTATTTTAGATGAAACTACAAAATCATCGGAAGAAGATTGGGATGACGAAATTCCATCTTGGGCAAGTTCTGCATCAAATGTTGATGGTGTAGAAATTAATGATAAAGAGAACAAATACAGCTCTGAGATTACTCCAAGGAAAGGACCTCCAATATTTGGATTCAAAAAGGCAAGTAACTATCAAGTTGAAGAGGTTGAAAAACCTGATTCACAGAGTATGGTTTACTCAGCAACACCATTAGGTTTGAGAGTTTCAAGATTGTATCTAAATCCAATTTCAGGTAAAATTATTAGAGAAGGATTGGTTAATGCAATGAATATCTTAACTGGTATTGATGAGCAAAAACAGATTTCTCCATTTAGCTTATTGCACTTAGTAACATGTACTCCAGATTTCATACCATTATGGCCACAAAAGAAAGATTTAGAGAAAATTCAAGACGCTATATTCGGTCATGAAAGAGAATTACTTACTAATAGCGTTGATTTAGATGATGAAAGGAGGATGAAGGGAGTTTTAGTATTGCAATCTTGGATTGAAGAACTTAGTATAAGCGATTTGGAAGAAGAATGGAATGTTCAACCTGGCGACCTGAGAAGTAGAGTAGATTTAGCAGAATGGCTATTGTATTCTACAAGGACAATTTTAATGGACGACATAGAATTAAAGAATATGGATAGGGATTCTCATCATGTTCTATTTGAAGCAATAGATGAAATTCATAGAAGAGTTAGATATGGTTGTAAATCAGATTTATTGGCTCTAATATCTCTCAAAGGAATTGGAAGAGTAAGAGCTAGAGAAATGGTAAATCTATTAGGAGTTACAAACGTGAATGATATAGCTTCTTTGACGGAAAATGATAAAATGAAGCTTTCAGAATTAAGAGGTTGGAGTATGAAACTTGTAAATAACACTGTGAAGAACGCGTTACGGGTAGCTAAACGAGTAAAATGACCAGTATCCTTCTTCAATTAGAGCCCATCGCAGCATATATACATGCATGAGCAGATTCCTTGGTTCCCAGCTTGGGGAATAAGATTCAAAGATGAAATTAAGAATACTAATGAGATTCTGTCAATGTTCAACGAATTAAAAACAGATAATCGTTGGTTGCTTCTGGCATTCGATGTCGCGGCCAGCGAAAGACATTTGTGGACTGCATGGTACTCAACAAAAAGGAATCAAAAAAATGGGAAGATGGTTGCAAATAGTGTGGATGCTGAATTTATTAGATTAATAGCTGGAACACATCAGGTAAAAATTGCATTCAATAACGCAGGAATACGTAAAGGAGATGAATCATCCTGGATTATCAGACTACCAGAATCAGATATAGGAAATGGAATTGATGAGGTTTATATTAATCGAGATTCATATAATGACCATGATTCAGAAGCCAGTCTCTTAATTGAAAAGATGGGAGGAGAATTAATCAGTCAAAGGCCAATTGCTACTTTGAAAGGGCTAATGAGAATTGATTATGATAAGGAAGTCAATGAGACTCAATCATTAGAAGAATGTTTCATTTTACATCTTGTTTCCTCAAAAATATAATTGTAGAAGAAAAACTCAGGGGGGCAAACTGATATGCGAGGGCTATGAGCAACGGATAGGGATAATATGGCGAAATACTACGGTTATAGGAATTGTTCACATTGTGAAATCGAGTGCACCCCTGGGAACTATCTTGATTATAGCGGCAAAAGATACTGTACCGCCTGTTGGATCCAGCATGAGAATCCAGACCATCCTGATTTAGATGCTATAAGAGAAAAAGTACAACATGCAGTTACTGTTTGGAAACTTGCTAAATATTCTCGTGATGAGTATCATCTTCCAGTTGGCCCTAAATCAATCAATAAGAGGTGAGAATAGTTGACTTTCATACCTGATGACTTTGATGCGTCAAAATGGGAAAACATAGAGCCATATGTCAACGATTTATTAGAAAGAAAATTAAGTTGCTCTGATTGTTTAGAGGGCCTTATCTCTGATTCATCGAATTTAGCAGAACATATCTCAGAAACAGGAGCGCTTCTTTACATAAATATGACATGTGATACTGAAGACGAGGAAAAGAGGAATGAGTTTCTAAGTTTTGTAGAGAATATAAGGCCTAAACTTTCAAAATTTTCTGATGAATTAAATCGTAGAATAGTAGATCATGAATCAATTGGAGATTTACCTTCTAGATATGACCTAATGATTAGAGGAATAAAATCAGATATTGAAATTTTTAGAGAAGAAAATATACCTTTAGGAGTTGAACAGACTAAATTAGTAACAAAGGCTCAAGGAATAACTGGTGCGATGACAGTTGATTTTGATGGAGAAGAGAGAACTTTTCCAGAGATGAGAGGATTTTTAGAATCAAATGATCGAATACAGAGAGAACGCGCTTGGAAATCCATGGTTAAAAGATGGATGGAAAATTCTGAAGAATTATCAGATATTTTTGATGATTTGATCTCAATTAGACATAAAATAGCATTAAATTCTGGATTTAAATCATACACAAATTATATGTTTAGAGCAATGCATAGATTCGATTATACAGTAGAAGATTGTCTGACATTCCATAAATCAATTGAAGAAGTTTGTATGCCAATTGTAAAGAAAATAAATTCAGAAAGAAAAAACTCATTTGATTTGAAAATATTGTCCCCCTGGGATGTAAATGAAAAATCAGGTAGTGGCCCAGATATAGCTGGAAAAAATCCATTAAAACCTTTTGATAATGTAGATGAAATGGTTACGAAATTATCAGAACTATTCCATAACATGTCAAATGACTTAGGGACTAAATTCGATAAATTAGTTGAAATGGATACCTTAGATCTAGAAACTAGGAAAGGAAAAGCACCCGGAGGATACCAGTACTACTTAGAAAAAAGTAGAATTCCATTTATTTTTATGAATGCTGCAGGTTTACAAGGTGATTTAGAAACTATGATTCATGAATCAGGACATGCATTTCACTCTCTTTATTGTGGCCACTTAGACTTGATTGACGAAAGAGACTATCCTATTGAATTCGCAGAAGTTGCATCAATGTCAATGGAATTATTAACACAACCAAACTGGAATATCTTTTATGAAAATAAAGAAGATGCTAATAGAGCAAAAATTAGCCATCTTGAAGGTGTAGTATTTTTATTGCCATGGATCGCTACGATTGATGCATTCCAACATTGGATCTATGCTAACCCAGGACATACAAGAGAAGAAAGAAAAATACAATGGATCTCACTAAGAGAAAGATTTGGGTCAGTAATGAACTGGGATGACCATGAAGATTTCAGAGAGCTATCCTGGCAACAACAAGGGCACCTATTTGGAGTGCCATTTTACTATGTAGAATATGGTATCGCGCAGTTAGGGGCACTACAATTATGGCAAACACACCGGAAAAACCCCGAAAAGGCCCTGAAAGATTATTCAAATGCCATGGGATTAGGAAATACGAGGACATTACCTGATTTATTCGCAGCAGCAGAACTAAAGTTAGGCTTTGATGAAAAGCATCTACAATCATTAATTGGTGAAGTAGAAATCGCAATGTCTGAAATTAAAAATTAGTCGGACAAGCTGGGATTTGAGAGATTAATCCTTCAAACCCTCAGCTGTCACGGTAAAGACCGCTTCGCCTTCAGGAAGATTAGGGCTATCAATTAAACGTGCTATACGCCTACCACCCTTAGATTTCCTCAGATAAAGTCGGAATGTACTTGCGTGACCTACTATATGTCCACCTATCGCTTTTGTTGGATCTCCCCATAAAGCAGCAGGGTTAGACATAACTTGATTAGTAACTAATATCAAAGCATTTTGGACATCAGAAAGTTGTTTTAATTCTTTCAAATGACGATTTAATTTTTGTTGTCTTGAAGCAAGCATTCCCCGGCCTACATACTCTGCTCGAAAATGACTTGTTAATGAATCTACAATGACTAGTTTTACATCTATAGACTTCGACATTCTTTTTATTTCATCTACTAATAGCATCTGATGTGCAGAATTGTATGCTCTTGCTACATGGATTCGATCCAATGCATCTTGAGGAGACATACCAACTGCCTCGGCCATCTGTGCGATTCTCTCTGGACGGAAAGTATCCTCAGTATCGATGTAGAAAACCTCTCCATTAAGTCCCCCTTGAGACAATGGTAATATTGTGTTAACTGCTAATTGATGACCTATTTGTGTTTTACCACTACCAAATTCTCCGAATACTTCACAAATTGACTGCGTTTCAAACCCACCACCTAATAATTCATCTATGGAGGCAGTTCCAGAAGTTAATTTCTGGACTGTTTTACGTCTTTCAAGTAGTGCATTACCACTAATAAAACCGCCAATATTTGCTAATTTCTTAGCAGCTTGTATTATTTTTGACGATACTGCTTCCCCAAGTTCTGCTTGCTCAGCAAGCTCCATTGGGCTCATTACAGCTATAGCTAATAATTCTTCAAATCCTGCTTCTCTAAGTTTTTCTGCTGTAGCAGGACCAACTCCTGGGAGGTCTTCTATAGTCATCTCTGGCTCATCTATATCAATTGTTATTTCATCTTCGTCCATATTCTCACTCGCTGTTTTCTTTGCCATCTAATCACCTTGTTATGGTACTGCGGGATATTAGAAGGTATATGAATAAATGAAAGACCCCTGTCGATAATTGAAAGTGAAAAAAAAAACTATTGCCTCTTAGTAGCCTTTTTTTTCACTTTAAGTTTTAATTTAGTTTTGGTATCGAGTGGTGGATTTGAACCACCGGTCTCCGGGTTATGAGCCCGACGAGATAACCTGACTACTCCAACTCGATAGATGGCGCTGACGACTTACTTATTTGAATACGTCTAGAAAGATTTTTCCACATCAACGTATGATAACAGTCATGGGGTGTCAGTTAACCCGCCATTACTGAGACACCATGGGAAATGGATTGGTAATACAAAATACGATGATGGTTCTCCCGCATGGAATTGTAGAAGGGGACCTTCGAGTCACTAATGGTTTAATCGAAACTATTGCACCTCAAGGAGGGATACAACCAGAAATTGGAGAACTTGTTATTGATGGTACCGGACTGCATCTATTGCCTGGTGCAATAGATCCACATGTTCATTTTAGAGACCCAGGGCATCCTGAAAAAGAAGATTTGGAGAGTGGTAGCCGAGCAGCGGCCGCTGGAGGGATTACTTCATTCCTAGATATGCCTAATACATCACCAAATGCTACTAATCGAGCAGCATTAGAAGCAAAGATTGCCTCTGCTGCTAACAAGGCAGTCACACACCATGGTTTCTTTATTGGAGCAACAACAAATAATGTCACTGATTTACAAAGTATAGAAGGAATGGATGGTGTCTGTGGAATCAAGATTTTTATGGGTAGTAGCACAGGAGATTTACTGGTACATGAGCAAAAGCATTTAGAAGATATTTTTGCAAATACAGGAGGTATTATTGCAACACATGCAGAAGATGAAAATCGACTACAGTCCAGAATTCCAGAATTTAAACATCGAACTGATATTGCTGCTCATGCAGAATATCGGGATATTGAATGTGCACTTTTAGCGACAAAACGTGCCTCGGCTTTGGCAAAAGATCACGACCATCGTTTGCATATTGTTCACCTAACAAGTGGAGCTGAAGCAGACTGGTTAGCCTCAAATAAAGGAGATTTAATCACAACTGAAGTCTGCACGCAACATCTTACTTTTGACCAAAATGATGTCGAAGAACTAGGTGTTCGGGCACTAATGAACCCTCCAATTCGTTATTCAGAGGATAAAGAAAAATTATGGGAACGCCTCAAAGACGGAACTATTGATTGCATTGTCACAGACCATGCACCACATACACTGGCATCAAAATCAGTTGGGTTTCCAAAAGCTCCAGCAGGAATGCCAGGAGTTGAAACTTCTCTTCCATTGATGCTTACACATGCAATGGATGGAAAATGTACAGTATCCGATGTTGTACGCTGGATGTGCGCAGGTCCAGCCAAGGTCTACGGCATTAAAAATAAGGGGTCTTTAATTGAAGGATTTGACGGAGATCTAACCTTGGTTGACCTAGAAACTAGTAGAATAATACAAGACTCAGATACATGGACGAGAGTTGGTTGGACCCCCTATGCAGGACGTTCTTTGACTGGATGGCCGATGTATACTATCGTGGATGGAAAAGTTGTTCATTCACGAGTAAAGAATGGAGAACTGAGAGGAAATATAGTTGCAACCCCGGGTAGTGCAGGTAGGCCTCTAATTTTTGAATAGTCAATCTTCGCAATCTACTACGACGTTTGAGGAGCGTCTTCCTCTGATTCACCATCTACTTCTTCTTGTTGATGAACATAATAATCCTCAGAATGGTGACCAGGTATATCTAATTCGACCTGAATCGACATATCATCAATTTTGTGAACAGACGCTCCTAATGCTGAGAATGAATAAATAAATTCACCCATAAAAATTGAGCGGCGAATACTAGTTTGAGAACCATACCAAGAGTTACTATCATCGACGTTATAGTAATCAGAATGATTTGCAGTACCATGTAAAGACAAAGATTCGTTTACAATATCTACATTTATCATTTTAAGCATAGATACATATTCATAGCTGTAAGTATACAAGCCATCATTGTTCACCATATTGTATCTGTAGGTAGAAAGCGGTACAGCTAACATTTCTTCAGGACCCCAATATGTGAATGCTTTATGCTCATAACTTGCTTCTGACCAAGACCAAGACCACCCGCAGGACCTGATATCCTCACAATTCTCGTCGACATAACCTGGAGATAATACCTCGACGTCAGAAAGTATAGGATTAGAGGGGTCACTTACATCAAACAATGAAACCTGAGTTGTTGACCAATCAAGACCTATTCCTTCATCACCTGGACCAATTCCTATGGTAAGTAAGTGATCTCCATCGACAGGATGGATGTAAGTAGAAACACCAGGAATCTCTAACTCTCCAAGAACTTGAGGTTCTAATGGATTTGATAAATCGAGTACCCAAAGAGGGTCTACATTCTCAAAGGTGACCAAATATCCTCTGTCGCCAACAAATCTTGCACTCCAAATTGTTTCATTGGGTGCAATGTCTTCGATAATACCTACTTGAACTAAAGAGTCATCTGACTGTTGAAGAATCGTTACCTGATTTGTAGGTCCGGTAAAAATAGGATCTCCATTCTCATCTATTTCTCCTTCTAACCACCACCGGCCCCACGAATCGGAAGTAGATGCTATCCTTATAGAGCCTTGAAACTCACTCATTGAAAACTGATCCTGAACAGTGCCAGAAACGCGACCTGAACCTATGTAAGAGGTAGAATTACTATCTGATATGTCAAATGCATGGATATTGGTTGAATCTTCGAAACCATCATTTCTCCAGAACCACCACCAATCAGCCGTTGGTTCAGCTAACAAAAGAGTATTCCCTGAAGAATAAACATGAGCCCATCTAGAAGTTATGTGATCTACTTCAAACTCAACTACTTCTTCGAACATTTTCATTGTTATTATTGTAGTTAAACCTCGAACTGTTGTTTCGGGGCTCGCCGAAAACTCACTACAATCATCTGAAATAAGTGATGTTTTAACGTATGGAGATTCGCTCTCAGATGTGCTCTCATACATTTGTGGGATGAAATCATCAAGTGTAAGTGACTGAATAACAGCGTTGTTAGAGTTAATTGTTTCCAATAAGGACTGATTCCAGATATTCATTTGTTCATATCTATCTTCTATTTGATAGTAGTTATTAGGAAGACTTACCCATGATTGAATACCTTGGAAATATGTGTATAAGTGAGTTACTGAACGTACTGTTCCATCAACTAGTCTAGCAGTATGATAATTACCCTCGATTAGTAATTCTTTTTCTATTACAGGATTCAACTTATCACTAATATCAACAATAGTATACATCACAAGACTCTCATAACGAATGTAAGTATTTGTTTTTGGTTCTCCATCTCCATTAAAGTAAGTGTAGCTTTCTTCATGCCCCATAACGTCTAGTAAAGGATGACCGAAGGGGAGGTTCCAGTAATTGATACTGGAGGTAATAACAATCCTATTACCTTCAAGCATCATTTGCATGGGAGAGCCTATCATTGTAGTATTAGATAAAAGATTGAGTTCCCCAAATTCAGGAACTCCCATAATTAGTAACTTATCTCCATTAATCATGTAAATATAATGACCATCTGTTTTTATGAAATCCGCTTCATCAACTCCTGATTCTTGATTATTTGTTCCCGAATAATCACCTGTTCTATCATCGCTATTCGCAGAAGTAGCCGAAAGATCCCCCTCTGCACTTTCGGCCAACGCTATATCATCTCCACCACGCCACATATCGTCTACATACATATTCGGAGTCCAATGATAATATGATTGCTGATCTAATTGAACTAACATTTCATCGTATACTGATTGCTTGAGATCTGATAATAAGTCACTACATTGCTGGTAACTAACTAATTGAGGACTACCAAAAATACGCTCAGATAAATCCAATTGAGGATATTCATCATCAATTGATATTATAGTGTCATCAATACCTTCATTTATGTCGTCAATCACTCCAAGGCAGCCTGAAGATAATAAGATAAATAATACAAAAATAGTTGATTGAGGGCTCTTCATCATAACTAACCCAACGGGCCGGTTATTATGAATAAGTTGGTATATTGACTTTACAATTATTATATAAAATAATGGTTTATAGTCGAAAAACTGAGATTTCCATCTACCGTTGCCGGATTGTCCTCATCAGATTCATCATCTGTCATGGCAGTCGATGTTTCAACGGCTTCATCTGCTTGATCGGAGCCGAGGCTTTGTGTGCCCGCTAAAAAAATTAGCGCCGCAATTTGTATGTCCAATTCCTGATCCATCAGATTCTTATTTAGGAGATATCTACTTAATAGAAGGGCTCTTTTGAGTCATTGATGCATCAGGAAATTAGTTAATTGTTGAAAGAGTATGATGAACTTAAAGCATCATTACCTGAATCAGTAAGAATCCATTTAGGTCTTCTTGATTTTGAAGCGGCATCAATATAATCTGATTGTTTAAGATCAGAGATATGATAGCTCATTAACTGACGGGAAATTGAAAGTTTTTTACTAATCTCTGAATTGGAAAGGCCTATTTTTCCTGAATTTGATAAAACTTCGAGTATTGCTAATCTAGTGCCCATAACAGGATTACGTATGGAATTTAATTTCGATTTAGAAATTTCTGAAACCGCATATCTTCTGAGTTTTCCATCTTTCCAAGAAATTATCTTGCCATTGCTTTCGAGTACTTGTAAATGATAAGCAGTCACTCCATTAGCTAAACCTAAAGAGTCCCTCAATGCAGAAAAATGTATGCCTGCATTAGCCTCAAGATATCCGAGCAAGCGACCTCTTGAAAGAAGATCATTACGGTTTTTACTCTTAGATATTAATGGCGTTAATAAAGAAACTAATACTGTGATTTTGAAAACTTCAGAGAATAATGAGCCTAAAATAAGAGATGAAAGGCCTCCTGCACCCAGAATTATTAATTCATTCGATCTATCAGTAGAACTCTTTGGGCCTGTTTCTTCTATGTAATTTCCCTCTAATGAGGCGTCATCTGCATCGGCCATCATTTCCGGTTCTAATCTATCATTAGATTTTATTTGCATCTCCTCAGAATCAGAATTACTAAAATTCATTATACTACCTGAAATCAAACAAGTTATTGCAAAAAGAGAGAAGATGCGAACTGCTAAAACACCTCTCATATACTTCCCGCTGTATAATCACATATGATAGACTTGGTTAATTGTTTTGACATTTGGAGTCGTCGTGTTGAAGAAGTGAGGCTCTTGTGTGGGGACGAAAATAGATGAGCGGAGAGTTGGATGGAAACTTTGGAGATTCAGATAGTTATGCTGAATCGATGTTGACTTCGGCACGCTCTGTGATACATACATGTCTACAAATACGTCCTTTTGAACCAGTGTTAATCGTTACTGACCCTGAAAGTTCAGTAATTGGTAGAGCGTTGTATGAAGCGGCTGCAGAAGTAACTGACAGGACTCTAATGATGATGATGCCTACATCTCACAAAAGAGGAAGTGAACCTCCAGACTATGTCGCCGAATTAATGAGAAAACAGGATGTTGTTATATTGGCCACGAAAAGCTCACTAACTCATACAAAGGCTAGAATAAATGCTTCAAGAACTGGAAGAACTAGAATCATTTCAATGCCTGGAATAAATGAAATTATGTTTTCTAGTGGAGGAATGACTGCTGATTATAATGCTCTACAAAAAGAGCTATCAGGATTAACTTCAATATTTCGAAGGAAAAGAGACGTTAGGGTCACATCAGCCGAAGGAACTGATATCACATTCAGTATAGGTGCCAAATGGAGGACTGATGATAATGGAATTTGTAATCGACCAGGACAAGTAATGAATTTACCATCGGGCCGCGTATTTGTATATCCAAAAGAGGAATCCATGAATGGACAAATTGTTATAGATGGATCATGGGAAGGAAATATACTAGATGAAAAAATAATTATGAAAGTAGAAAATGGAGTAGTAGTGGAAATCTCAGAGGGAGAAATCTCAGAGCGAATAAATCTAGCATTCGAGGAGATTAGTAAGCCTCTAAATAAATCTAAATCCGCAATTGTGAAGACTGTAGCAGAATTCGGCTTTGGAATGAACTCAAGAGCAAAGATAGTTGGTAATTTACTAGAAGACCAAGTAGTACGAGGTGCAGCACATTTTGTCTTTGGAGACAACTCAGCTTTTGGTGGAAAAAATAATATTGGGATACAAATGAGAGGAGTTATTTTGAGACCAACTATCGAACTACAAGATGTTGATTTGGTTAAAGATGGGAAAATAATTGCTAAAAGGAAGTGAAAAATTGAGAGCCTTTCTTTGGTGCAATGGTGATATACCAACTTCAGAGATGATAAACTCATTAGGAGATTTAACACCTTTATTTGGAGTAGATGGAGGGACTAAAAAAGCAGAATCATATGGTTTTTTGGTTGAAGAAACGTTAGGCGACTTAGATTCAATAAAAGAATATGAATCAAAATCAGAAATGAATAAATTAAATGATGATTCTTGCAGTGATCTAACTAAGACAATATTAGAACTGTCAAAAAGAGGATATACAGTATTTGACATATTAGGAATTGATGGCGGTTCTCCGGGGCATATCTTAGGCATATGGGGGACAATGGTTGAATCTCCCTTACAATTAGAAATAAGATTACATCATAATAATGCAACCTCATATCGAATTACACCTAAAAATAATGAGTTTCAGATAAATCTTGAAAAAAATCAGTTATTCTCTGTCTATGCATTAACCGGATGTGAAAAAATTAGTGTTAAAGGTGCTCAATGGGAACTAGATAATGATTTACTAAATTTGTCTACAAGAGGGCTTCACAATAAAGCAAATGGAGGAATTTTGTCCATTAAAGGTGACGGAATAATAGCACTAATAATTGAACATTAATTTATTCTTCTTCATGGTATGGTTTTGGATTCTGAGAAAGTAGCAATGCTATCGGTCTTGTACGAGGATCGCTCTCTAATGCTATTTTCATAATTACAGCAAGAGGAACACCAAGAACTGCCCCCATTATCCCCCAAGCCCATCCCCAAAATGAAACTAAGATTAGGAGAACTATGGGCGACATATCAAGACGTTGTCCAGATAACTGTGGCTCTACGAATGCACCCCATGCTTGTTGATTCGCAATCAATAATCCAATCATAATAAGAGCGACCGAGGGCTCCAGTAATATCAAAGCCAAAATCCCAGGAGGAATCATAGAAATTAGAGCCCCAATATAGGGTATAAAATCAAGGAAAAATGTGATCGAGGCCCAAAGAAACCACCCCGGGATAGCTAAATATTTGAGTATGATTGCAGCAATAATCGCTTGACCTAGAGCGACTGTAGCTCGTGTAATAACGTAAGTATTAATCCCTGTACCAGAGTTAGATGCTATCTTTTTGAAACGCGCTAATTCATCAGGATAAGCAGCCTTAATTCGATTTGGAAGTGTCTCTGCCTCAAGTATAATAAACAAAAGAAATATGAAAATTGTTACAGCACTAGCAGTAAAACCAGCGATGGAACCGACAAAGTTTGTTGCGAAATTTGTAATAACATCAATACTAACTAATTCCTCTAATCCGGATGTATCAATAGTTTGACCAAAAATCTCAGTATTTTCCAGACGTGACATTTTCTCTGAAAATGCTTCAGTTATCCGATCCTGTGTTGAAGCCTCGGTAAATTCAGTTAGATTAGAATAAAGTACCTGTGAAGCTAGAAATATTATGACACCAATGATTGTTATTAATCCGCCATAAGCGAGAAGAGGATGCCCAAATCTCTGTTCTAACCAATTGGCAGGAGGTCGTATCAATAAGAAAAGAAGTGTAGCAATAACAAGAGGTTGGATTACCACTTTCAAATGTATAATTGCAAGTATGGAAATGAGTAAAATCACCATTATATCAGATACCGTGCTGACTGGAATACCTCTGAAGGCTCTTGTAGATGTCATGTGCTTCCCCAACCCTGCGAGGAGTTTTGATTGATGAAGGGTTTCCCGACAATAGATTAAATTCTATTATATATTTTGATAAAATAATCCGCATCAATCTCATATGTAAATCTATTAATGACTCTTTTACGACCCTCAAGTCCTTTCTTGTGGAGTAATTCTCTATGTTTAATCTCTTCAAGAATAGTAGAAGCCATTGAATCAATATCACCCATAGTAAATAGGGCACCAACTGTAGAATCAACCATTTCAGGTAACGGGCCATGATTAACCGTTACAACAGGAGTACCTGACGACATTGATTCTAGAGGAATTAATCCTTGACCCTCATAGTATGATGGATAAATTGTTAGATCGGCATTCCTAAATAATGAAGCTAATTCTAAGAATGACATACTTGATTCAATAAAAACTGATGACGATAATCCTAGTTTATTCGCCTGTTTTAAGAGACGCCCTCTCAGATGACCTCTTCCAACTATTACTAATTTAGAATTTGGCGCCTCAGAGTTAACTATTGCAAATGCTTTCAATAGAGAACCATACCCTTTTCTAGCCGCTAAACGGCCTACTGCTAATAGTAAAGTGCTTTCTTCAGTACATCCAAAACGTCCTCTCAAATCATTATCAACTGACTCAGTAGGATAAAACATCTCTGTATCTACACCCCAATGGATAACTTCACAATCCCAATTTTCAGGGACTGAATAACGTGTTAAAAAATCCATTTTAGTTGCTTCGGAGTTTGCAACGCATACATCAGAGTTAACCACTGCTGCATTCTCATATCCAGCGTATCTTTTTGCGGTCAATAAAATTGCCAAATCATTTGGATTAGCCCAAACAGCCGCCTCTTTCTGTTTTGCAGCAGTAACTAATCCGTCTTTCTCACCAAGCCAAGAACCATGTAAAGAAGAAACAATAGGTGCAATATTTTTTTTACAATAATCAAACTGTTTTGTGTTCCAAGATATCATTGGGCAATGTAAGTGTACTATATCGATAGGATTTGTCAAATTTAATTTCTTCAAAGCACGAAGTGCCGAACGACCATAAGAACGTGTGAATTCCATTGGTAATTTTAGCCACCCTACTGAAATTACTTCTATACCTTCAACCTCTGGAATATTCTTACCTCCGCCATTTCGTGTAATAATAGTCACTTGATGGCCTCGAGATACTAGAGCAGATGATAGGTGAAATACAGTCGAACCCATACCACCCCAACGAGGGGGATATTCAGCAGATAACATGGCGATGTGCATACTGTACCATGCCTGCGTTGAGTTAACCGGTTTTCAAGAGATTGGACACAGGATACGTATCAGTTTGATTCAAAGAGTTAACAATGGTCGCCTAAACGAGAAATATGACAGAGGCGCTACCAGTACATGTCACCGTAGTTATACCTACAAGAAACGAAGAAGCAGCAATAGTAGATACTATTCGCTCTGTACCTAGAGATGGATGGTGTGAAAAATTAGATTTTCTAATCATAGATGGAAATTCAACAGACAAGACTAGAGAATTAGCTGAAGAAGAAGGAGCAACCGTTTATCTTGAGCCACGTAAGGGTTATGGTAGAGCTTACAAAACTGGATTTGCTATGGCTCCAGGAGAGATTATAGTAACAATGGATGCAGATTGTACATACCCTGGAGAAGAAGTTCCATCTTTAGTTCAGAAATTAGTGGAAGAAAATCTACAATGGATTTCTTGTGACCGGCTAAAACGGGCCGAAGAAGGTTCGATGCCGGGGCTTCATGGGTTTGGAAATTGGGTATTATCAACAACAGCAACAATTCTTTATTGGTATGGGATACATGATTCACAAAGTGGGATGTGGGTATTTAGAAAATCAATATTTGATAATGAAAAAGTAAGGCCAAAACATGATGGAATGCCACTATCACAAGAATTTAAGATACGAGCACGTAAATATCTAGGTAAGAAAAATACTGCTGAAGTAAGTGTTCCTTATCGGCCAAGAGTTGGAGAAGCAGAGATTAATACTTGGGGAGATGGTTTACTAAATCTTAGATTCTTATTTACGCACAGATTAGGTTTAACTCAGCAAAAAACTCCTTGGGGACCTGAATAAAAGTAAATTATTCATTGAATTCATCATCTAATTCTCTAGGGTCAAATGTTGACCATGATTCAATCATTTCGAGATCTTTAGCTAATTCTTTACGACGATTTAGTGAATATAATATTCCTATAGCTAGGAATAATGTGATCATGAATGCTAACAATGGTAAGCCGCCAGATAGGAACCAAGAAATTATATTGCTATTTTCTTCTGATTTAATGGGTAATTGTCCAAATAGTATTGGGCTGACTACTTCACCGTCTATTGCCCATACCTCAACTTGAGCAATACTACCATCATTGACTAGTAGGGCAGTCTGTATACTCCATATGTCATCACCTGCTATTGAATCTCCTCCTAATCCATCATCTCTTAATTCAAATTCTTGCTCAACCGCACCTGCTTTAAATTTACAAAAGACCATTTGAGTTGTCCCATCTAAATCATCTAATCTAACAGTAACAAAAATTGGATTACTCTCACCGAACTTTAGATTATTAGGATTAATCGATAAATCATAAAGAATCGGAGAGCTAGAACCTATGGTCAGATTAATTGAAGTTACATCGGATTCACCTCTTGAATCTTTAACTAGAAGATTAATTTGTACTAGACCAGGAGGGAATGATACAGTAATTTCTTCCTTATCACCAATTTCGGTACCATCTCCTAAACTCCATTGATAAAGAATAATATCATTATCATAATCAAATGAGGTTGAGGCGTTTAGAATTATTTCTCTACCTGGAGGGATATATTGACCATCAGAATAATCTCTAATTCCAGCAGTGGGGCCTGTCTCAAAAACGGTTAATTGTTGAGTATAGTTAGATGTCCTTCCAGTTGAGTCAGTTAAAACGAATGATAAATCATGAAGTCCTGCTGGGAGATAATCATTATACCAATATTCGTTAGTCTTATCCTCAAGTATCGGTTGAGACATAAGACCCGAATATAGGGAAACTGTAAATTCATCGCCATCAGGGTCGAATGAATCTCTGAAATCAAATAATACAGGTAAATTAGAATAAACCTCAATTCCGTCATTGGGAGAACTGAGAATCAAAACAGGTGCTGATTGCTCGACAGAAATTGTTGTTGAGAAAGAGGCAGTTCCACCATCCCCATCATCAATATGGAGAGATATTACATGATTGCCTTCTGGTAATCGAGACTTGAATTTCCACTCACTGCCTATTGGCTCAGATAGTAAATCGCTTTGCCATAACACACTTACTAGGTCTTTACTAGAATCAGAAAAATAGTTGCAGATAATTCCGGTACTATTATCTAAATCAGAACAAGCTATATCCCAATCACCAGAGCCAGTTGCATCAAATGATATCAAATGACCCGAGTTAGTAGAATAATTCTCAATAGGATATGAAATCAAAGCAACTGGAGGAGAGTTTTCTACAATTAAATCTACTACGGCAGTTGTCCATTGACCCGCATGATTAGGCAGGTCATCACTAGCATACATCGTAATTTCGTGATTTCCTTTGGAAATCATACCTGACCATTCTAATGAATCAAGAGGAGTAATGCCTGAATGTAATAGTCCATCAATATCACTCCAAAATTCAAATTTTATCTCGTCGCCCTCTGGATCAATGGTATTGTGACCGTCGATAAGTAAAATATCTTGAGATCTTACACCTGTTCTTGTAATCTCAATAAGAGCAGTTGGTAATTCGTTAAACAACTCTACATTAAATGTCCAAGTTACAGGCGAATGTACACCATCAGTAGCATAGACAGTTACTGTAAATTGATTTGGTGCAAGTGGAAATGTTTTGTTAATTTGCCCCGGACAATCAGAAAGAAATAATTCAGTATCATTATAAGAGGTTTTTATCCAACAAGTTAATTCATCATTTTCAGGATCATTTGTTCCAGTTAAATCAATATTGACTGATGCTGTTTTCCCTAGATAAAGAGTACCCCAAGCCGAAATATCTGGAGTAGTATCTACTGTAAGCAATGGAGGATTATTTGACAGTTCAATAGAACGCTGCTCTGAAGCACAGTTATTCGACAAATCACAAATTTCAAGAGTGATTTGATGAATTCCATCTGAAAGACATTGGATTAAATTATTAGCAATAATAATTGAATTATTATCGTTAAATTCACATGAACTAGTTATATCTCCATCAATATTACTCGACCAAGAATAGGTCATTAATTCGTTATCTAAATCCCATGAGAGACTGGCATCAAAAATAACTTCAGAACCACTGGCATAAACCTCATCTGGACTGGGTAATAACCACACAACAATAGGTGGTTGATTCGATATTTCCAAAGTACAGGTTACAACTTTGTTTGAATCTAATTCAAAGGGTTCGGAGTCATTATGCACTGAATCATAATCGCATCCTGTGTGGACATTATTTACATCAGACCACCCATTTATAGGAGTCCATTTTTTACCAATAAATGGACCGAGAATATCAACGCCTTCGTATGGTAATATATCAAAATACTCAGATTCATACTGGTCGAAAGTAAGGTTCACAGAAGAAAAGGGAATATGATTGAAATATTGATTAACCACATGAGTTTCTACATACCACATCTCATCAATAATATTATCTACAGATTCAAATGTAGGTGCATCCATCATAGATGATGAAATCCATCTCAAATGGCTACTAGATTTCATCAAGAAATAATTAGAATTATTTGAATTAGATAGGAAAAATGAATTAGACATATTTACAACACTAGAATCAAGACTTGGGGGAGAATTACATTGAAAACCGATATTATTCGCCAATAGCTCTGAGTGATCTACTAAATCAAGACAAGAATTTGTATTCTGAGAATTGATTGTACTATCATTAAAATAAGAATTAAGCGAACCTTTTGCATCCCAAAAGAATCCACTATTATTTCCATTAATTTGTAAATTAGAAATCTCAGCGTCGACATCATTTAATTCGATCGCATAATTATTAGAATCAGTTGAATTAGAATTAACCATCAAATTATTAAAGATTATATTACCGTTCTGAGAGAGACCTGAATTGTCCACACTGAGGGCAGGAGAATTAATCGGATCTATTATTGCTAAAGAATGCAGTTGTAAATCTATACTATTTTCAATAGTAACTCCATAATTATCATCAATGGATGTACAAATATAGCAAGATACATTCTTACCTCCGCTTACAACATCATTGGATTCATCAAAATAAAAACCAGAACCAAGATTTGCAGATAACGAACCTACTCCATTCCCTGAAGTCACAACATATTCTAACTCCACATTACTGGAATCTCTGATTGATACCCCATGGCCAGTATTATTCATACTAAGAATTGCATTAACATCGGGATGGAATTCTCGAAAATCTAGGCCACTTGCACCATTCTCAGTTATCTCCCAATTAGTTCCACGGACTCCACCTTTCCACATTAAAACTCCAGGGCCAGAGGAGTTCCTTACAACTAAATCATTGATAGTTGGAGGCCCAGAAATACCCCAATTCGAAGATCTCCAAAATAAACCAGCGCGATCATTCAAGGGGATTGAAAATCCATCACCGCCATTATTCAATAATGTCAAATTATTAACAACCATAGAAGAATCTATCATATAGGCTCTAAAACCAACTACTGGATTATCTTCAATTAAGCCACCTTCAATCTTAATACCACTAGTATTCACATCTAATGCTGCAATGCCAAGTCCGGGTGTCTTTGCATTATCACCGCCTGTACCTCTTATTACTAAATTATTGAAAATAGCATTCATTGGTAAATTAGAGAACTGGCTATGATTATATTGCTCAATCATTATGCCACGATATTGACTATCTTCAACTACTAGATTTGTAAATGTGGGTCTCGTATTCCACCCCTCTGTAATATGTCTAACATAAACACCATTATCAGAGCGTATTACATTCGAATTTGATACTAGAGGGAGAGAATCTTCAATCCAAATCCCAGCAGATATTGACGTAGTAGCACCACTAATATTGCTAATCTGTAAATTGGATACTATGCCCCCAGAATTACCCCAGTAATTCAAACCACGAGTAACAAGATTATTGATAACTGCGCCGTCAATGATTGGGCTAGAAAATGCACCGACTGAAATTCCAATGCCTTTTCTCCAGTTGGTGGTTAATGGAATATCTTGACCACCTCCTTCAATTACAATATTATTAATTCGGGGAGAGGCGGAATCGAACATATCAATTGCCACTAAATCTGCATTCTCCACTCTTAGGTTGTTAATTGTTGGATCACTTCCATAAATTGTAATTCCATACTCTGAATTTTTAATTGTCAGATTATCAATCTTCGAACCTAAACCATCACTTGAAGAATTAAAAATAATACCATCATGGTCCCCTATAATTGAATTCAATATGACTGGGGATGCAGAAGTTCCTTCGACTGTTATCCTTCCAGCGACTAGTATATCTTTATCATCTCCTAGATTAATTATTGTACCTTCCTCAATAATTAAAATATCTCCGCTTTCAACAGTATAACCATCTACTAAATTTACTGTCCCGCTCCATACTGAAGTAGTCTTGGAATAACCTGCAATGGAACTGATAGGTACTAAAGCAATCGTTGATAAAAGGAAGATCGAAACTAGGATGATTGCATGCCTTCGATGACGACGATGACTGTCAGGCATGGTATAACGGCTCTGCGATAACATATATCAGTGGTGGGTAAATGAGTATGTTAGTAATCGATAACAAACGAGGCATAATAAGTGTAACTGATGCCGTCCTAAATTGGAGACAATCAGATAATGAGTACCGCTTTCGTTTTATTCAAGTGCCAACCTCAAAGAGAGCTAGAAGTTTATCTTGCATTATTAGAAATTGATAGTGTGACTGAGACTCATGTAGCATATGGAGAATATGATCTAGTAGCAAGAATTGATTTCGAAGATGAAAAAGAAATGGCAAAAACATTAGTTGGAAATATGCGATCTATTCCTGGAGTTCAGAAAACTGAGACATTAATAGCAGTGGAGGCATAATAATGGCAGTCGGATTTATTCTAATAACCACTGAACCAGGGTATGAAATTAAAGTTCGAGAAGAAGTAAGCAACATAAAGTGTGTTAAAGGACAATGGATTGTATTTGGAAATCACGATTTATTCGTTAAGGTTGAAGCCGAAGATGAATCTGAATTAACAAAATGTATTGTACAAGAAATTAGGTCAGTTAAAGGAATCTATGAAACAAGAACATTAATTGGTGCTGAAATTTGATTAAAGCGACCTCGTTAATTCGTCAAGTAATTCATTAGCTGCTAAAGTGCATTCAGCACTACGGAATCTATGAATTGATTCTTGCCAACAAGAGAGCCTTAAATTAGAATCCAAAACACCTCTCCAGTACCAGCATTGAGCATTTATTCTTCGATATGCAGCCAGATCGTCCCTTAATGGATTGTTAAATAAGTCGTCATGTAATTCTTGTACCCAAACTGGATGATTACCCCTAGTTTTTTCAAGTACTGCATGAATAAGACTAATTTTCTTCAATGGATCAGGACAATTATCAATAAATAATCGTATAGATTCTAATGAGGAATCTAATAATTCTGATGTGTTTGAGATTGTTAATCGAGTTCGTAAATCCAAGGCTACGAGAGTTTCATCATCTTCTGACATTATAATTTCTAACTCTGACCTAGATTGAGATGCTAAACTTAGATCAGAAATCTGTAAAGCTATCGCATGTTTCAATAAGTTTAATGAAAGTTCGGCAGTATTTCTATCTCTATCAGAAATATCTATTAAAATTATATTATTAATTTCTGACAGAATTTCATTTGCCAAAGATTTACTTAATGGGCCTGGTAATCTATCATCATATTTCCTAACTAGTACAGACACCTGAAATCTTATTTTATCTACATTAGACAATTGATTTATTGCCTGATTCTCTAACTCAGATGCCGATTCAACATCCCCTCTAATTCTGGATAAACGTGCCATAAGTAGTTGTTTTTTAGGACTTATTTCTACATCAGACAAATGTTCCTCAGCAATATCATATTCCGCCCTCTCAAAGGCTAAATCTACAGCCTGCATTCGAAAATCGGCATCTTCAGAAAAACGTAAAGCTTCATCAATTATTAGTGCAGCAGAAGCAGTATTTTCTTGAGATATCTGTGATATTTTATCAATTAACCATTCTTTTTCAAAATTCTGAGATTTAACCCGATGATATGATTCCATCCATTGAGCCCTGGGGCCATTTTTTAATGACCAATTGTTTGCTGCAGTATTGTGAAGATTTTTCATTTGATTTTCGGGCCAAAATAATCTACGTACATTTCTAATTAAATGATGTGGCTCAAATTTCTTATTATGCCATCTAAGAATTGCAGATTCATCAAGTTCAAATATTCCCTCGGGATTTAATAATTCATCAACATCTAGTGGATTCGGGCTAATACTTAGTTCATCCAATGTTGAAATTCCATGAGTGCTTAATTTTTCAATCACTGTGGACTCAATAAATTGTTGAACCGCTTCTACTTCTTCTGGCAACTTACTTTCTGGGTTCCAAAGATGTAAGGCTAGAGGATGTCCACCCAACGATTTGACTATTTGATTAGCCTTTTCTTCAGTGATATCTTCTGGAAGTAAATATCGACCATCTTTTTCTGATATACCGGACAAACGAAAATCGGAATATCCTTCAATTAAAGAAAAAGGATTAGGAGATCGAATAATAACTAAAATTGAAGCCTTAATTCCTTTTAAATCATATAATAAATCTTTCAGATTACTGATATGTCTATTATGAATCTCTTGAATCTCATCAATCACTAAGAGATTTTTGTTTTTATCTAACTGTGAAATAATTGCTAGTTTATCTCGTGGGGGATTACCCCCTAACCATTGTTTAGAAATATCATAAACATCTGTATTCGAATAACAAGTGGCCCAACGAACATTCCAACCTTTATTGAATACCTCATCAACTACTCCTCTGGCTAAACTTGTTTTACCAATTCCTGGTAAACCACTTAAGAAAATATTTTCTCCATTTATAATTAATCCTAGTAAATCTTGAACTTTCTCATCTCTGCCAAATAATTTTGTAAAATTCGGTATCGAACCATATCCTTTTCCAGTTCTTGATAGAGATTCAAATTCAAATGATTCTGCTTTAGTTCGACCATTGATTGTAATATGCACTACTGTGCGTTTCCGGGAACCCCCCCCGGTAACATGAGCGGTTCGATTAAACACAAAACCTTGTTCTACGAGCCTATTGAGAGGTTTATGGAGGCTTGATCTAACTAAACCGAGTGACTCGGCAAGACCGGGTAGTGAAAGACTCCGAGGGACATCCCAACTTTTCTCAAAATCTTGAGAAAACTCGGAAAGTCGAGAAAGAATACGCCTCTCAGTGTCACTGAGCATGGTACTCGTACAGGTCTAGGGTTCATGGGTATTCACCTCCGCCGCATCAAATAGTTATGGCGCTCGAGAGTGGAGATTTGGACCTCCCCGCTAATCCGGGGGTTTATCTTTTCAAGCAAAAAGATGAAACGGTATTATACGTAGGTAAGGCAAATAATCTCAAAGAAAGAGTTCGATCATACTTTTCTAGAACTCCTGATAGGAAAATGATACCAACACTGGTTGACAAATCTAATAAAATAGATTTCATAGTGACACAGAATCCTGCTGAAGCACTCGTTTTGGAAAGAGAATTAATACGGAAACATAAACCAAGATATAATTCAATGCTCAAGGATGATAAATCGTTCCCATATATCTGCTTAACAAATGAAGAATTCCCTCGTATAATCTATACTAGATTCCCATCTGATGATTCCATAAGGTGGGGTCCCTTTCCTGATGCAGGTGCTGCTAAAAGAGTAATACAGCTTATTAGAAGATATTTTGGTATAAGAGATGAAGATTGTAGGGGGAAAGACGGTTGTCTAGCGATGCATATTGGTTTATGCAGAGGGCCTTGTTTTGACCCCGAAGGATATGAAAAATTAGTTAATGCTGCTAAAGGAGTATTGAATGGGAATGCAGGTAAATTAATTATAGATTTGAATAAAGAAATGGAGAACTATTCAATAACTTTAGATTATGAAAATGCTGCAAAAACTAGAGATTTAATATCATCAGTCCAGATAATTATTTCTCAACAAATTATTAATTCTAGATTTTACCAAGATTGCGATGCAGTGGGTTTCGCATATCTAAATGACTTAGCAGTAGTAGTAATACTTCATGCCAAGGATGGAAGAATACAGGGAGAAGTAAACTATCCATTGATTCATCGAGGAGATATTAGTGAATCTGTTTCACTAGTTCTTTCGGAACATTATTCAGATAGGAAGCCCCCTAAAGTAATACTTTTGCCTACACCAATTACAAATGTTATGCAACAATGGCTTGAGAATAGAAGAGGAACTAAAGTGGATGTAAGAATTCCAGTTAGGGGAGAGTTGGCAAAGTTACAGAAAATGGCAGAAAGAAATGCAGACATTCAACTTGTAAGACATAAGAATAAACGTTCAGGAAACTTAGAAAAGATTGCGGCTGATGATGGAGCGAAATTATTACAATTGGATTCATTGGATTATATTGTATGCTTTGATATGGCCCAAATCCAAGGTTCTGAGAGAGTAGGTGCATCTATTGTTCTCAGGAAGGGTAGGCCATCGAAAAAGGAGTATAGGACATATCGTGTGAAGACAGATGTATTAGATGATCTTAGAATGATGTCTGAAGTCGTTGAAAGATGGAGTAAAAGACAGGAGGAATGGCCAAATCTATTGTTATTAGATGGAGGGAAAACACATTTAGATACTATTCATAAAACCTTAGAACAAAATGGGATAGATGGCATGTTTCCAGTAGCAGCATTAGCAAAAAAAGAAGAAACAATATTTCGTAAAGGAAAAGAGCCTTTGATTTTAGATAGAAAAGGTAGAGTTCTAATTCATTCAAGAGATGAAGCACATCGATTTGTAAATAAATATCACAGGAAAAGGAGGGGGAAATCTGCACTGAAAAATCCGTTAGAAGACATAGATGGTTTAGGAGCGAAGAAGATACAGGCACTATTGATACATTTTGGCGGATATAAAAAAATAAAATTTGCATCTATCGAAGAACTAAGAAAAGTCCCCGGAATAGGGAAAGAAATGGCTGAAAAGATCTATTCAAAATTAGTTTAAGTAATTGGCTCGTCTAAATCATCATATTTTTCGAATTCATTGTCATCAAAAAATGACTCTTCAACCATTACAACAGGGGAATCCATAGCACCAAATTCAGCAACAGCAACTTCCTCGGTGAGTTGACTTTCTTCAAGTTCTTGTAATATCATTTTCTGCTTACGTTTTTCTTTACGATTTCTTAACAATCGAACCATTAATACGCCCAATAAAGATGAGTAAATTATCAGATGTGGCATTAATTCTATGAATATAAACTTCCAACTATACTCAATATTATAAGTTATGATATCTGAATTTTTTTTACAGTTATTCCACGATTCAGAATCAGGACAAATAGGAGTCAAATAAGTCAATACCTGTCGACCATTTGTCTCAGTAATATTTCCCAATCCACTAGAACTCTCAAATGAGGTCAACCGTAATTCATCTGGCATATGAATTATTATTAATGCCGAGGAACGAATAGTCCCGAATATTGTGTGTTCCATTATAGGAAATATTTCTTGTTGCATTTGAGATTTTTCAAAAGTAAGGCCGTAATCACTAGTAATAGGGCTACCAAACGGCCATTCAAAAAAATTCATAAAAATTGAATTAACATGTGAATGATGAACGTCTAAATTAATTTCATTATTTTTAGAGGCGATGCTCATTTCTGCATTTCTAATAGAAGCTGAGAAATTAATAGGATTCAAATCAGAGGGGGATACCGTATCGGGAATTTCATATATTTCTGATTCAGCAAAAAATGGTGTTGACTGTATATCAATATTTAATTCATATTCTCCGAATCCTAAGTCAATAGGGAAATTTGAAAACACATTTTCTTCAGATATTATGGGGAATAGCGAATTAAGATCGCTGGCAAATTTATCCATTCCTGAATTAGAAATAATTAAATTAATCTCATGACCATTTCCAAAATCTATTGGTGCAGTAATATCAGAACCACCTAAAAGTCCCGCTTCGGATATATTCGTAGATGTTCTTCGATCGCCAACCGCTATAGCTCTACGAATAAGATCTGATGGTATGGGTTCTAATTCAATACCATCCTGCCCTAAATCAATATTTACCCTATGAATTGACAAGGTTAATTGTGCTTCAAAGTTAATATTTATTTCTCCACTTAATTCATTAATTGCGATACTATTCAGGAAAACTTCGGCTGTAGATGTGATACATGTAATCTGCTTAGATGAACATAATAAATCACTTGAAGTGTCTTCACAAGGGTTAGAGGTTAGACAAATTGGGTGCTGCCAATCGAAATTTCTAGTTCCTTCGAAACCAATTTTAGATATCTCTTGAGAATTAAAAGAAGATTGAATCTCTAGAGTAGAACGGTCTCCTTTTGTAGATTTAATCCATTCTGGGAGAAATAGTTCCAAATTAATATTAGTATTAGGAAAATCAGTGGGGATTATATTCTGTAACCAATTAGGATTATTGTTAAACTCGACCTCTATGATACTCATGGCGGCAGCTAAATCTTCATCATTTATTATTGAAAAATCAAGCGTAGAGACATCCCCTAAACTAGAATCTAACATGTTTTCAATTATTTCTGAAATTCTTACTTGAACCGGTTGAGAGCTTGATTGGATATAAATCGGGTAATTTCCAGACATTGCTTCGACACCATCTAGGCAATATCTAACCTCCAATGGTTCGTCACAAGTTTGGCCGGAGATATGTCGGAAATCTAATCCACCGTTTTGGTCAGGTGGAGTGAAATTAGGTTCAATAAACTGAATATCAGAACCAAATAATTCTGAAAGTGCTGAAGAAATTTCTTCAATTGGAATTCCGTCAAGAAGACTAGAAAAATCTTCATCTAATTCATTATTTATCATTCTAATACCGTCTGAAGTGATAAATGGAAGATTCATATTGCCATCATCAAATTCAATTAACCAATCATTCAAGGTATCAGAATCAAGATGATGAACAGATAATTCCATTATAATTTCTGTATTTAAAGAATCTCTGGCATCAATCAAGATATCAATAGTCAAGGCAGGCTGATCATTAGGAATTGACAACACAGAAAGTTGATCACGATTCTTTATTCTAGTAGTAAGGTTTAATGAAATACTAGATTCTATAGATTCTGGTTGAGTATTATCAAGAGATAGATGACCATAAGACTGAGGAGGTTGATTGGGATAATTCTGAGTAAATAATAAGCCAGGACTTTCGACTTGGTATACTGTAGAATAATCAGGAGGGTAAACTGTTAACTCAACATAATGCCCAGCTATTGCTTTAGCATTGAATGAAGAACTGATATCCCCCCCCATAAGCAATAAACCTCTCATCATTCTATCTATATCGCCAGTATCTTCATTGAGCCCTATTTTAGAAGGACTAAGAACTAAGACAAAAACACCTCTAAAACAAATAGGGGGATTGAATGGATCGTTAGAAAAACCATTAACTTCATCGATGGAATCTAGAGATTTAGTGTATGCACATTGAACATCATTCTCTGAAGAAAAATCAATACTAGATATTGTATTAAGAATTGAATCTTCAGTATAATCAAAATTGTCTTCGACATATTCTCTCATATTTGCCTGTATTAAGGATAACATTCTTTCTTCTACTGATATACCATTTCTCTGTAAATCAAGATAGTTTCGAATAAAATCTGCCGGTATACCATCTTCAATGGTACTATCCCCCTCGAGATTTAGATCTTCTAAATTCAAGTCTTGACGTGAAAGTTCGTGTATTGCTGTAGATATCGTTAGTGATACCGTTTCAGCATCATCCACATTAACTGTAATTGAAGACTTAATCCATTCATCTGTTGTCGAGCCATCTAAAATAGATTGGTAGTCATCACAAACTCCCTCAATACTATTCCATGTTGAACAAATATCATTTGTTACTTCGGGCTCACCAGGAGGAGGTGATGCCAAAGAAACGGGGCAGATTAACAACAAAACTAGTAACACCACTAGACGTTGCATATTATTATCCAAAAACTCATCTACCATAAGTCTGAATCCATCCTGCATCTCGGATAGTGTGAATGAGTGCACCTAAGCCCCACTTGCGACTTCGTAAAATGATTGAATCATATCTCATTTCAGAAGGCAAAGATTCAGAAAATATATCTTTACTAATTGATAATATTCCTAAGAGATGGGAAAAATTCTCAGACATCGTGTTACTACCTAACTCATCCTTCAGAGGAGATGACTGGGGGGAGATAATTTCCGAAAAATTTTGGATATCTATATGTAATGTTTTAGAGGTTAAAAGATTGGCAAGATTAGGAGAAATTGTAGGAGACAAACGTGAATCAACAGTGGAAATATTAGTTGGAGATAATGACTGGGTCATTAGGAAAGAAAGTGGAATTAACTATGGTTATCCTTTGACTAAATGTATGTTTTCTTCTGGTAATATAAACGAACGACGAAGGATGGGAGAAATCGTTTCTAAAAATGAGATTATTGTTGATTTATTTTCTGGTATTGGATATTATACGTTGCCAATTTTAGTAAAAAGTAAAGTAAAGCATGTCTATTCATGTGAATGGAATATAAATGCAATAAATGCTTTGAAATTTAACCTAAAAGAGAATAAAGTAGAGAATCGATGTACTATTTATGAAGGAGATAACCGGGAAACTACTGGGAACTTATCTAATATTGCAGATAGAGTATTATTGGGCCTCCTACCTACAGCAGAGAAATCATATGATATCGCTTTAAATTGTCTGAAACAAAGTGGAGGAATTCTCCATCTACACGGACTAGCACCAGCTAATAATCATCAAGAATTAGTTGATAAAACTACTAAACTCCTAGAAAGTTTAGATTACGACTACAGGGTCAAAAATGTCATCATCAATAAAATCAAATCATATGCTCCTCATTGGGATCATTTAGTCTTAGATATTGAAATTAAAAAAAAATAATCTTAACTTTACAAGCATTATGATAATTTGCTATTGCCTATTCGCAGTACCAATGGATGAGGTCTTGGATGCCGAAATTGTCGAAGAAAACCTATTTTCTTTAATTCCAAAAGATCCTTCTTTTTTATGGGTGAAGATTGAATCATTAGTTTTGAAAAATAAAAAGTTAATGATTTTGATGTCTACTATTCTAGTTACAAGTATAATTATTAGTTCTACGATTTGGTCTGCTGCGGGTCCAGGAGGTTTTAGTAAATCTGATTATGAATGGTGGGAAACACCAGTAAATGAACGATATAATATGGAATTAAATATGACAGGCTGGAGAAGTCAACTTCCAGTTGAGGGATTATACTCATGGACGGGACCAACAGAATACTATGTAGAAGTTGATTTGCCGATTTCAGAACAAGACGTTGGGTATCCTGGACCTGCTCTAATGCATGTTTCATTATGGATGCCAGATGTTCCGAATGGGACAAAAGTTCCCGTAATAGCAACTGTACATCCTTACTATGATTTTGGGGGAGAGGGAGTTTTAGGGGATGACTCTAATCCTAATACTATACCTGATGCAGGTGTTGGTTTGTGGGTACTAGAAGAATTTGTACCTCATGGTTATGCTCTTGCACAAATTTCAACATTTGGTACCGGTAAATCAACTCATTGTCAAGATGTAAAAGGACTTGGTGAACAAATTGGGATTCAAGAAGCAGTTCATTGGCTCGGAGAACAAGAATGGTCGAATGGTAATGTGGGACTAATGGGTAAATCCTATGCAGGAACTACAAATTGGGAAGCCGCACAGAATCCTTCGGAGCACCTCAAAACTATTGTGCCAATATCTGGATCGATTGGCGTGCAACAAATGTTCTATCGAAATGGTTCTAGTGAAGCTAGAGCTATGCTGTATGATGTACTTTATGAAGGAGCAACTACTGATGCTACAAGCGATGATATGAGGTTCTGTACAGATGATGCCATCGGCCCTCTGAGTCCATTCACTACTTGGTTGGGCGCTGGTCTAGGAGGAGACGAATGGAATGACTATTGGGATGAAAGATACCACTTACAAGATGTCATAGATAATTACAATGGGAGTGTATACATTGTTTGGGGGTTACAAGATTGGAATGTTGACCCATACCATGCATTTCCAACTCATCAACTATTGAAAGATGCTGGGATTAATGTTCGAACGATTTCTGGTCAATGGGGACATAACTATCCCGATCAACCGAGCGTACATGAAGGATTAGAATCAGGATATGGGGCTGAAGCATTTCCAAGTGTAACAAGAATGGATTGGGCAGTTGAGTTATTTCCATGGTTTGAATATTATCTAAAAGATATAGGGGAAGAACCAGAATCATACGTTCAGGTACAACGAAATGATGGAAACTGGCATATTGAAGAAACATGGCCGGCAGAAGATACTGTGAATATTCAATATGCGATTGCAGATTGGGATGGAGGCATGTCAGGGACTGTTAATTCTCAACAGTCGATGACTATTACCAGTCAACCTTTAACTGAAGATACGCATATATCTGGATTACCCACATTACATATTGATGCAAGGACAAATACTTGTAATGGCGGGCAATTATTTGTAACAATGTTTGATGGCACTTCGGGATTGAGATTAGGGCATGCAACTATGGATGTAAGGTATAGAGATGGGGGATATGATGCGAAGCCAACTTCTCCTATGACAAGTTATAGGATGCTAATGGAATTCAATCCGATGGACGTTATTATCCCTGAAGGACATACAATTCAACTGGTGGTAACTGAAACCGGAGAGGACTATTTGCCATCACCATGCGCCACTCTGGGAATGACAATATTTGCAGGCTATCAAGTCCTAACACTGCCCACTCTAGATCGTCCGAACGATCATAAAAATTGGTTCAATGTTCCTGCTTGGTGGGAAGAATAATTGGTATATTTTCCAACTTCCCTAGACATTCTTTATGAAAATAATTGCTACGAAATTTCCGAGTACTTTTCCTCACAATAAAACCACACTTAGAACAAGTCCATGCCCACTTAGACTTACTATCTTGTAACTCTCGAGTTAATTTCTTTCCAATAATATTCATTTCTTTCTTATTAGGCCATAAATTTTCAATAATACGAAACTCTCTATTGTGAGTGAAGTTTCCGAGACAATGAATATATTCATGGAAAAGAACAAATTCAGCATAATCAAGATATTTTTCTTGAAATAAGTTACGATTTAGACGTACTCTACAATTGTTAATACTAATCCTCTTAGATTTATCTAAATTAGTTGTAAGGCCATGGCGAGAAACTGAATTTTTAGAGAGATAGGATAGTTCTATTCTTGATAAATTAGACAACTCGATATCGCTAAAGATTCCATTACCTGAATTATCAGAAAAACATCTCATTTTAGAAATAACTATTCCCCGTAATTGATGAAAATCTGGAACTAGGTATTGTTCCATAGTAATTTCTCATCTATTATTCTTTGATAAAAATATGCTCTCTATAGTAAGAAAGTTCGTTAATACTGCCACGAATATCTCCTAGTGCTCTATGGCCAGAATTATTCTTCCACTTAGGTAATTCAGGATACCATCTTCTTACTAATTCTTTGACACTAGTAACATCGACACTACGATAATGAAAAAATGAGTGAAGGGTTGGCATGTATCTCCTTAGAAAACGTCGATCTTGACCAATGGTGTTACCACACAAAGGCGGTACACCAGCTAAGCAATGTAGCTGCAAAAATTCAAGAGTGGCGAATTCTGCATCACTCATACTAGTTTCGGAATCTCTAACTCGTTTTATCAAACCATTCTCAGTATGATGAGAAACATTCCACTCATCCATTTTAGCTAAATCCTCTTCCGATACAGAAATCGCGAAACTAGGTCCCTCTGCTACTATAGAAAGATCTGCTTCAGTAACAATGGTTGCAATCTCAATGATTGTATTTTCATAAGGATCTAATCCGGTCATTTCAAGATCAATCCATACCAGCCGGTCTTCAACCATGATGCTCGCGAGAACACTTCAGTCTTATGAGTTATGATTGAGCATCATTATGATAATGAATGAGTTGTGCGGAGGTCTATGAGTGGTGTAGGATATATACAGATACTCAAAAATAATCACTCTTTTCGTCGTTTATTTATAGCACAAGAATTGTCCTATATTGGAGATTGGTTCACTGTTATTGCACTATTCATATTAGCAGGAGAAGCAAGTGATAATTCACCTCTAGCCATAGCCGGAGTTTTAGCAACAAGGAGTTTTTCATTGGCTGCAATGACTCCTTTTACAGGTATGTTAGCTGATCGTTACTCTCGTAAAGGGCTGATGATTTGTTCTGATTTAGCAGCTTTTATTGTTTTGGCTATAGTATTGCAATTTGATTTGTTATATACTGATAATAAACTGTTATCAGTATATTTTCTAGCAGTTGCAATGGTGGCGGCTAAATCTATTTTCGATCCTGCACAATACGCCTATTTACCAAATATTTGTAATGATGATGAACTACTAACTGCTAATGCCCTAGGGTCTGGTGGCTGGTCAATTGCATTAGGTGTAGGAGCTTCTATAGGTGGTTTGACGATTGCAGAATATGGTATAACAGTCGCATTATGGATAGACGCACTAACATTCCTTAGTTCAGCAATTTGTATCATGACGCTTCCTTTTGGCGGTCCTGATACAAGTGAACGTGAAAATATGACTCCGAAAGTTGTTACCAAGGATATTACTGATGGTTGGAAATATATTCTTCAAAATCCAGAAGTTAGAAGATTAGTAATCGCTAAGGCGCTGTGGTCTTCAGGAGGAGGAGCACAAATCTTTCTCTTGATAATGATAGGGATAGAGGCTGACTTTGGAGATATTGCGGCAGGAATAGGTATTCTATTCATGGCCAGAGGATTTGGTTCAGGATTCGGCCCTATGGCGGGAAGACCATTGATGAGAAATAAACTACTAAGACCATACTTGATAGGTTTAGCAGTAGGAATCTCTGGAATATTTTATATCATCATTTCATTGATGCTACCATATGGTTGGAATAATTTACTACTGGTTATGGTATTTATATCACATGCATCCAGCGGTTTCAATTGGGTTCAATCAACAACCTTGACTCAAGAACGTTCTGGAGATGAATGGAGGGGGAGAGTTGCGGGTGCAGATTTCCTCGCACTAACTCTTATGATGGGTATTTCTGCGATAACAGCAGGTTTTATTCTTGAAAATGAATTCCTTCAATTAAGAGAAGTAATAGCTTTGTCTGCTCTTATTCAAATTATTATGGGTATAGGATGGATTGTATTGGCTTCTCCTAAAGAGAAAGTTATATTTAATTTAGAAGATACTGTGCTCAACCTATAAATCGTTGAAGTGCAACTAAGACAACGATAGGTGCTATTGAAAAAATAATATCTCTCATTAATGATCGAGAAGAAGCTTGAACCTGTTTTGTAATACGTTCTCTAATTTCTGTATCAATTTTTTCAATCATTCCTGAGGCAGGATCTTTAGCCTTAATTAGAACTTCTTCAAGCATATCAACACCCTTGTCAAGAAGATTGGTGATAATATCTTGTAATGGATTCGTTTTTTCCGGCTTATGAACTCCATCGGTATCTTCTGAGATATCAATAACCTCCCTCCAAGGACGAGGTATTGTAAACTCATCAACAGTTTTGAGAAATTCACGGCCAATTACAGCGCCCTCGACAATAGCTTTAGCGGTAGTCAAATTATACTTTGCAATTGTTTGAATATTTTTACGTGAACGAGTTACCTTACCAAAATCTACAACTAACCAAATTATACCTGCTAAGATCAATAAGAATATTCCGAAATCAGGAGTCTCTTCCCAACTTTTCCATCCAATGTCGCCATTTATAACTAATCTAGCGGTTAATGCAATTAAAGCAGGTAAAATGAAAGAAAGAATCTCATTCATAACAATCTTCCAAAAGCCATCGACTGGTAATTTCTTCAATCTACCTAGGAACCATTTCACATGTTGAGTTCTATCTCCTGGTGGAGCATATGTATTAACTAAATCAATCAATGGAGGGGCAATGAGAATTAAGCGTAATAAAAATGGAATAATTAGAAGCAATAAATATGCTTCCCAGGGAGACTCAGGAGGGAGGCTAGGGAAATATATTGCATCCGACATAATACTGACTGATACACCGTCTACCATGAATGTCACCCCTTCACTATCTAGATATTCTAGATAGCGTATCTGCCTGATTCGACGCTGTTCTGAGGAATAATATTGCTAAAATTGCCGAAGTTATGAAAGCCGTGCCGATATAATGATGAGTATTAGTCATTAGAATCGCTATACCAATTAGTGACGAATATGAGATTACTTGACAAATAATTAATAATCTTTCCAACATAGCATATTCTAGTTCGTGCATACCATCGAACTCTTGAATATATGAATTTATTAAGAAAAATATAGCTTGGAAGGGGAGCGCTGCAGCTAATATTGTAAGTCCTGTGATTACGACCATGTCGGGATTTGATGGATCTAACTCTAATCCCTGGAATAAAATATTACCAGTATTCAGACCTATTATTGACGCATGAATTGTCCATGCTTTGTCATAAGAGGATGAGTCATCATTGTTCGCCCTCGCTGCCATAAAGAGCATTGCACTTTCTTCAATAGTTGAATATTACCCTAGATAAAACATATAATATTAGCATTAGTTGACATAAATGAATAATTCAAGTAGGAATTATCTATTTGTATAATGAAGCATGTTTCGCTCTTGTTTTAGAAATTTTAGGACCGACAACCATTGAACAATATGGATTATTAGGATTGTTTGCAAAATAATTATGATGAATATTTTCGGCAACAAAGAAGTTTATCAAAGGACTGACTTCAGTCACTATATCGTCTACAAAGTTTTGCTGGAGATACCCTATTACCTCTTCGACATCTTTTAGTTCTTCATCGTTTTTATAGAAAATAACACTTCTATACTGAGGCCCTATATCATTTCCTTGACGATTTAATTGAGTCGGATCATGGCAAGTAAAGAATACTTCAAGTAATATTCTTCTAGGAATAATTTCTTCATTGAAAGTCACCTCAACAACTTCTGCATGCCCACTTTTCTTACTGCACACCTCTTCATAGGTTGGATTGTCAGTATGACCACCACTATATCCAGGAATAACTTTAGTCACTCCTTTTAATCCTAATAATGCGCCTTCAACACACCAGAAACAGCCACCACCTAGGACTATAGTATCCAATATATCATCTCCTATAATTTGGAGCTTCACGAGTAATTTCTACATCATGAACATGTGATTCAGATAATCCAGCATTAGTTATACGGACAAAGTCACAATTAACTTTCATAGAAGATATATCAGGATTTCCAGTATATCCCATACTTGAACGCAGACCGCCAGTTAGTTGATGAATTACATTTTCTACTGGACCTCTAGCAGGTACTCTTCCTTCGATTCCTTCTGGTACGTACTTACTTGTGTCACCCTGTTCTGATTGGAAGTAACGATCATGAGCACCTTTACTCATCGCACCTACCGAACCCATTCCTCGATATACTTTGTATGATCTACCTTGGTAAAGAATAACTTCGCCAGGAGCTTCGTCAGTTCCTGCAAGAACACTACCTACCATCACACAATCCGCACCAGCAGCAATTGCCTTCGCAATATCTCCGCTGAATTTAATTCCACCATCAGCAATTACAGGTATGTTTGATTTCTTACAAACAGAAACCACACTTTGCACAGCAGTTAGTTGAGGTACACCAACTCCAGAGACTATCCTTGTAGTACAGATAGAACCGGGACCGATCCCTACTTTTATTGCATTTGCACCTGCAGAGATTAATGCCTCTGCAGCAGCTCCTGTAGCCACATTTCCTGCAATTATTTGTGCTTCTGAGCCTGCCAGTTCACGTATCTTTGCAACTGTGTGTAAAACCCCATGGGAATGTCCATGGGCTGTATCGACAACAACTACATCTGCTCCGGCTTCAAACAAGGCAAGAGCCCTAGCAATTCCTTTTTCACCAGTTCCTGTCGCTGCAGCAACTCGTAAACGGCCATGATGATCTTTACATGAATCGGGGTTATCTCGACTACGTTGAATATCTCTTACAGTCATCATTCCCGCACATTTCCCATCAGAATCTACAACTAATAATTTTTCAATACGATGTTGATGAAGTAATTTCTTAGCATATTCAGAATCAACATGCTCTGGAACAGTTACTAACTCTGTAGTCATCATAGAAGAAACTAATTGCTGATCATCATCTACAAATCGAATATCTCGATTTGTAATAATACCGACTAATACCTCATTATTATCAATAACAGGCAAACCAGAGAAACCGTGTTTATCTTTCAATCGACGCATTTCTCCAATCGTTGTATCAGGTGTTATAGTAATAGGATCAAGAACTAAACCTGACTCAAATCTCTTGACTGAATTAACTTTAGAAGCTTGTTCTTCAATACTCATATTACGATGAATGACACCGATTCCACCCGCCTGGGCTAAAGCAATAGCCATACGGGATTCGGTTACTGTGTCCATTGCTGCTGACATTATAGGAATATTGAGAGAAATAGTAGACGTGAGTCTAGTTTTCAATTTCACTTGAGCCGGAAGTACCGCTGATTCAGCAGGTAACAAAAGTACGTCATCAAAGGTAAGAGCCTCTGGTATGCTGTCCTGTGCCATTAAAGATGGCCTAGACCATTCCTATTTCAATGGTTCCATTATAGTATAACAAAAATCAATTCAAGGAAAATATTCTTTGATTTTTATTAAACCAATTATCTATTTTCACAACGATTCTAATTTTGCTTACCTTCAATTGCAATAACTATCATTGCAGCACCTAATACCACTCTACGGTCTAACTGATTTCCATCTGGAATCTGTACTGTAAGTTTCTGAATTATTGGGTTTATTTTTTGTGTTAAAGTAATTGATGGTTGACCTTGCACATCCATAGAAAATACCTGAGGGAAGGCAAGTTTTGCAAACGGAACAAAACGGCGTATCAAAGCATTCATCATACTATCTTCTTTAATCTCACCATATGTTTGATTATTAGAATCATAAAGAGAATAAGAGTCCTGAAGTAGTGATTTACCTCCCTGACGCTGTACCCCTCCTATATTCTCGCCAGTATTTGGATCTGTGAAGTCATAAGATTGCGACCATATATCAAGAACTCCACGTGCCTTAATTTTCAAAATTTCGTGAGACTCAGAGTCATCAGAAAATACTCTAATATCCTCTTTCAACTTCAATGCTTTTTGTTTCGCATATCCAATTAAGTCCTCTTGATTATCATCTGGATAGATGTGAAATTCTTCACCTAAAATCTTCATGAGTTTTTTCCTAATGAGATATGTATTGGCATTTAACAGGTCAGTCATCATGCTACCGTACAAGTATTGAGTGATAATTTGTTCGCCTGCCTAGAATTCTAATTCATCCATAGAATTGAAATCTAAACCTTCTCTCCAAGGTCTGCCTGACACTGCCCCAATGTGGGATGTGATGTCGGAGTTGATACCCATGCAGAACCCTGTAACTAAGATTGAGCCAAAGATTGCAGCTCGTTTAGCAAAGCAAAGTTACCACCTTGTAGGAGACCACGGAGGAGTCAAAGTTTGCCATTGGACAAAACAAAGTCTTGTTGCCGATAGATCCTGTTACAAGGGTACTTTCTATGGAATTGAAAGTCATGGTTGCATGCAAATGGCACCTAATGTAGATACCTGTAACCTAGCATGTACATATTGTTGGAGAGAGCCTCATTCAGATAGTCTGACTAAAATTGATGATGACCCATACGAGTTATTTCTTCAATCAGTAAAAGCTCACAGAAGACTATTGACTGGATTTGGAGGTCATCCCTCTGTACCAAGGGAAAAATGGTTAGACGCTCAAGATCCAAAGCATGTTGCTATTTCTCTTAACGGTGAACCAACCCTGTATTCAAGACTCGGTGAATTCTTAGATATATGTCATCAGCATGGTGTTTCTACTTTCCTTGTAACAAATGGTTCTTTACCAAAGGTAATCGAAAATCTAGATACTTTGCCTACTCAACTCTATGTTAGTGTAGATGCACCTAACAAAGAAATTTTTGACAGGATTTGTAAGCCTAAATTCGATCAGTCAGCTTTTGAAAAATTAGAACAAACTCTAGAACTACTTCCGAGTTTAGATACAAGAACAGTTTGTAGGCACACTCTGATTAAAGGAGAATCTTTAGGTCATTGGAAAGATTATGCAAGATTAGACAATATTGCTGACCCTGATTTTATCGAAGCTAAAGGATATATTTACGTAGGGAATTCACAATCAAATCATACAATCGAGAATATGCCATCTCACGATGAAGTTATGGAGTTCTCAAGAAATCTCGCACCATTAGTTGGAAGAGAGGTATTATCTGATAGAAGAGAGAGTCGAGTTGCATTAATTGGTAAAGAAATGATCCCAGTTACTTTGCCTACAAAAATCCGTGATCTTCCAAAAGATTTGGGTATAGCTAAACCTCAGAAATTCTCACTACCTCAACTTTAAGGGAAAATTTAGTCTAGACTTAAATCATTGGTCGACTGGACCCACACTCTGGACATAATTGAATATCACTATCCGCATAATCATATTTACATGCAGGACAATTAGGAGATAATACCATTGAATTATTTCCTGAAGATACAGACTCCTTATCTTCGTCAACTCTCTCTAAGTGGAGGAAATCTCTATCCATTTCGGACATCTCGAATCGCCCGGGACCTCCCAAACCGAGTAATACATCAGGTGGAAGAGTTATAGTTCCTGTATCATCAATAATTAATTCTCTTGAGTCAGATAAATCACCGATATCAACATCAGTCCCATGCTGTGCAATAAAACGACCTTCTCGAAGTTCTAGAGAGCGCTCACAAAATGAGGCTACTTCTCGGTTGTGAGTGACTAAAAGAAAGGCCACATCACTTTCTACGTGAAGCTGTTTGAATAATTGTAAAACTTCTCTGCTTGTTATTGGATCTAGTGCTCCTGTTGGTTCATCAGCTAAAATTAACTTTGGACCCGTAATTAAGGCTCTAGCAATTGCAACTCTTTGTTGCTCACCTCCAGAAAGTTCTTCTGGCATTCCGTACGATCTTTCACCCATACCGAGTTTATCAAGCAGTGCCTGTGCCTTTGGTCGTGCCCTTCTAGCGAGTATACCCTGATGAATAAGAGGCTGAGCAACATTATCCAGTGCGTTAAGATGAGGGAGTAAGTTAGCATCTTGAAAAATGAAAGAAACCGTCTCCTGCCTTAAATTAACTAACTGCTTACCAGTCAACCTAGTCATTCTAGTTCCGGCTAACTCTACCGATCCTGCTGATGGCTTCATTAGCCCTCCTAAGCACTTGAGTAGTGTTGACTTACCTGAACCTGATGGACCCACTACTGCTACTGCTTCTCCTTCATCGATAGAAACATTGAGACCTCTAAGTGCGACTACATTTCCATCTTCCGCATTTGATTCATATACGTGATAAATAGAATTAGCACGAAGTATTTCACTAGTTTTAGATTTTTCAAAGGAATCTTCGAATTTTAAGTCTTCGGCAAAGTCTACAAGCTGTGATTTCTTTTGCCCTTTGTATAATGTAGATGATAATACACTTGAGAATAATCCATCTAATAATGCGCTCAGTAATCCCATTTCACTCACCTTTTAGTACTGTAGCTAGATCAGAATCAAGAGCTCTTCTAGTCGTAAATAGTAACGATATAATTACGGCTACAAGAACTAAGCCATTAACTGCAATAATTTCAAACCACGGCCAAACTAGATCTCTATCAATAGGGTTACTCTGACCAAGGAATAATTGGAAAATAAACCCAAACACACTAAAGAAACCATTGAATGATTCTGAAACCGCTAGACCAAGAGTAACACCCAAAACCATGCTAACAAGAAGAATAGACATTATTTCGAAAAGTACTAACCGAATAACCTGATTAGGACTTGCGCCAATTGCTTGTAATATTGCTAGTTCTCTTTTCCTCTGGCTCAAAACTAGAGAAAGGAATACGAATGCTGATGATATCGATGCTAAAGCTGCTACCACGAACATCATACTAAGTAATCCAGGTGTACCGAATATCAAACCACCGTTACGCTCGTTTTCTTCGTGAGCTGTAGACCAATCTGATGCAGATATAACACCTGTATTACTCTTTACATCTGCGCTCAAAAGTTCCAATGCTTTCGAACAGCTACTATCTGATTCATCACACAATTCGAACATCCATATTGAAGATGTATGTGAATCAACAATTTGGTCGCCAACAAGTTCTCTATACGAATTCTCCCCAATCACTATTGCAGAGGAGGACTCTATCGAAGTAATGCCAGGAACCCACTGATGACGGCCAGCATAGTTTACAGTAGATTCACTGGTGCCTGTTTCTACGGGAAGTCCGAATTCATTTAATTCGTACGTAGTATATACTAATGTAAGTGATTTGCCAATTGAAGGATTATCTAAAGAATCACGAGCATCGGAGCCAGCTGTATAGCCACCAAGACGCCATTTTTCTGAGATTTCATCAATATCATCTCCAGGGATTGCCTGAGAGTCCCAAATTAATGTGTCCTCATGACCATCAAATACAACCCAAGTAAGTAACAAATTTCCTTCCTCTTTAGTCTGAGTTAGAGTCCTAGCTACAGAAGTCATTGAAGATATATCACTGATATCATTATCTCCGATAGAATTAATTGAGAGCATGATTTGATTACGAGCTTCTTCTTCTGTTAGTGAACTATCGAATTGAACCATCATGTCTGCACCATTCTGAGCATTAGTTGTCCTTTCATCGACCATTGTACCGGTGTGCCCCTGGACAGCTGCTAGAGTCACTATAGATAGAGTCAACAAAAGAATCAATGATAAGCGGCTTACAGAAGAACTTGAACCTGAACCACTCAGACCTCTTCTTATGTCAGAAATTGCTGGAGACCAGCCGAATAAGCGATTCAATATTTGAGGTCCTGATGCCCCAATTTGGGAAAGAACTAGTGCACCCCCAATCCAAAGGAAGAATGGACCTAGCAAGAGAAGAACAGCGTTAAGAATAAAATTAGTTATTAGCCCTCCACTCCCAATTGGTCCGTATCCACCATTGGATTGAATCCAGCTCTCAATAAATGCAATGAGACCTATAACAAAGGTTAACCAGTGCAATATGTAGAAAGGCTCCCTTTCGTTGCTAACTTTTCTTACACCTTCATCAATTTCCATGTTGAGGAATCTTTTGGTCGTCACAGATCCTCTCCAATAAGCAATCGCTAAAGTTAGTATACCGACTAATACTGTTGAAGCAACGCTGAGAATTGGATCAACACTAAAGTTTCCTTCCTCAGTAAATCTGAGGAAACCAACGGCTCGGAGTACTATTTCAACAGCGCCTGTCGCTAATAGGTAGCCTAATCCCCAAGCCACAGAACCTATCGCAAGAACTTCAATCATCATCATCCTAGACAAAGTATCCTGAGTTCCTCCAATTACTCTATGAATAGCAACTTCTCTTCTTCTCTGCTCTAAAGAAAGTTGTAATCCATAAAGCAATACAACAAATGAAAGTGCCACTATGGGTATTACCAAGATATAATCGAAGACTTGGATTATACCCAAGAAAATATTAAGGAAAGTTATTGAACCTGAGATTAGATCCACATATTCTACAGATATCAGAATTATCTCAGAGCCATTACTAACTTCAAAATAACGAGGGACTGAAGATTTTTCAGTACCTGTTTCATTACCATTTGAATCATATACTGGAACATCACCTTGTGTTGATTCCAAATTATCTTGCAAATCACTGAGCCAATCTGTTGCGTCACGGGTTGAAGATGTTGGTAGTTGAGTTCTATCTACTGATACCCCCAAATATCCATGGTCATTCTGCATGAGTATTCTTTTCTGCTCATCAGTAAGTACAGAATCTGTAACCATTACTGGATTGAAAAGTAATGTAGGATTTCCAAAACTCTCTTCATAAATTGCTGCAAGTGTAAGATTAGTTACCGTAAAAGTGTCTTTACAAAATAATCTTTCAACCTCATAATTAGGGTCAAGAATAGTTTCACATTCTTCAAATGCATCTACTGCATCACGAATCTCATAGGTTTCTGTAACGTAAGAAAATGTAAGACTATCTATCTTCTCATTTATATCGATGCCTGCCGCACTAGCTATCTTTGATGGTAGCACAACTGACCTATTGGTTTCGGCATCCAAAGCAGTAGAAGGCCAATCTCCAAATATTACAGAATTTGCATGCCTCTCACCGAGTTCACCGTCCCAAATACCGTCACCATAGAATCTTATTGTACGCTGATCGTTAATTGGTGGCCCATTTTCTGACGCTTCAGTATAATCCCAACTTACATTTGACCAATCAGATGTTGTACTATTAATCAACTCCACATTCAAAGGTTGAGGATTGGCGAAATCAGAATCAAAAAATCCAGAAATACGTATTCCCTGACGTCCAAAAACAAGACCACAGTCAGAGAATTCATCTCTATCAGTAATGTCATCACAAAATGATTCCCATACGGAAGAGTCATTGGTTCGACCTTCCCAATTTCCTGTTGGATCTTCTTGGAAATCTATCTTTGCGTCAAATACATCGTTCCCAAGTGAAGCTTGGAAAAATGTTTGATTGAGTCCTACTGCATATCCCAAAACAGTAGTCATCACAAGAGATGCAAGGAATACACCAGCAAAAATTGCTAATCCTCTTTCCCTTCCTCTCCATGCACTCTGAATTGCTAAACGTAAATTGTTAGGAGCAGCTAAAATATTTTGTCCGAATGATTCTTGCCACCCGTATATCCGTTCTCTCCATGAACGTTTTTCGAAATTAAGATTGGGGTCAGAAAGGATCGTCAGCGATAGTTTAAAAAGACGGAATCGCTTAATGCCCACTTTAATAAAAGCAATGGAAATCATTACTAATATCCATGATATTATCATAGTAGGAATAACTTCTGAAAACAATGTATTCAAATCCATTAGTTCACCTCCTCGATTCCCCATGCTGAACGGATATCTGATGCTGCGGTAAGTCCATCTTTCAGCAATAACATCCTATCAGCCATAGAAGCTTGTAGAGGATCATGAGTTACCATAAGAATTGAAATTCCATCTTCACGACAAAGATCCTGGAAAAGATGAATGATTTCTTTTGCACTTTTAACATCAAGGTTTCCAGTTGGCTCATCTGCGAGTATTAATGATCTAGATCCAGAAATCGCACGTGCAACTGCAACTCTCTGTTGTTGGCCGCCTGATAATTGATCAGGGATAAAATTCATCCTATCGCCTAACCCTACTCTTTCAAGTGCGCTACGGGCTCTAGTTTCTGCTTCAGAAGTTGGAACACCAGATAATTCTAAACTAAAAATTACATTATCAAGTGCAGTTAATCTCTCAACAAGATGAAAATCTTGGAAAATCCATCCTACTCCTTTTCTGCGAACATCTACGACTTTATTTGGTGATTTAGTCCCATATTCGAAAGATCCCAAATTGATTTTACCCGAGTCGCCTTCAAGTAAGCCACCGATAATATTCAATAAAGTACTCTTTCCACATCCACTAGGGCCCATCAAACTGACTAATTCCCCTTTTTCGACTTTGAGAGTTATGCCCTTTAGAACTTCGAGCCTTCTGCGCCCTGAACCGAAGCCTTTTTTCAGTCCATCGACATAAAGCATAACCCACAAGCGATTTGAGTTCTTTTTTAATGTCTGTCTATTTATGAATAACATTTTCTTGTAAAAGTTCTAAAGATACTATCTGTAATGTTTCTTCATGTGTAGCTTCTAATACTACAGGGCAGGCAACACCCAAATGGTATGCATCTTGCCATGTTTGGGCACAAACACACCACCTATCTCCTGGTTTTAGGCCTGGGAAATTGTATTGAGGGGCAGGGGTAATCAAGTCATTCCCTCTCGATAAAGCAAAGTCTAGAAAATCTCTGGTAACCACACAACAAACAGTATGAAGACTACGATCATTTCTATCAGTATTACAACAACCATCTCTGAACCAACCTGTCAGAGGATCAATTGAACAAGTTTCTAATTCGGTACCTAGAACATTAAATGAGGGGAGCATAATAATCGTTTTCCTATTCTTCAAAGAGTAAGTCATAAGCATTCGATAAAGCTATACCATGAGCCTCTGGACTCAAGATTTCTCTAACATGTTCTATTAGTTTTAGATTAGGCTTTCTAGGTTCTCCTAGATTTCTTTTCCAATCTGTATGTATTCTCTCAATGGCATCAACCCAGGCCCTTAATTCGCCTACTGGAAGCAGATTTGCATTAGGAATTATTTCATTATGAGCTGCTGAATCTGAAGCAATAACTCGGCATCCTGCTGCCATTGCTTCGGCAGGAGGATATCCAAAACCCTCTGATACACTTGGAAACAATAGCGCATCAGCATACTGAAATGTTGCAACAAGTTGATCATCTGTTACTCTTAAATCACTGCCGATGTTAACTACATTTATTTCATTAGAAACTTCAGGAGGTAAACAAGACATTATCGTATCTATCAAGTGTAATCTTTTCCTAGGCTCATTACTTCCGACGGTAACTAACAGGCATTTTTCAGGATTATAAAATTCAGAAATTATTTCTGAAGACTTAGGATTATTTTCTGGGTTCCAATAATCGACATCTATTTGATGTCGAACTAAAGCGGTTAATTTACCAGGAAACAGGCGTTTAACTTCTTGACGAGTAGATTCGGAGATACATATCAATAAATCTGCTCTCTTAAGACCTTCTTTCAGTTTCCTAATATCCATCTTTCGAACAAAATTAGGATTCATATCACCTACTTTGATTGTATTATTCTCTACAATAATTTTTCTTGGTTGAATATGAAATAAATCATGTACAGTTACTGCTACTGGAATTTTACAGTTTTTGGGGACTAAATGTGCTTGTTCCTGGTCAGTAATATGTAACAAATCTGCAGTAGAGGATTGTGTTAGAGATTCTACTAGGGAGGGATGTTTATACCATCTGTTCCAAACTCTAGAAAGGATTTGTGTTTTTGTTTGATACTCAATAATTCCAGCTTTAGTCCAATCTTTAACAAGCGTCTTTTCTAATAATGAAACTACTGCTTCATGAGCACGACCAAGCCCAGTATTGGACTCTAAATTTGCTCCTCGAGCAAGTAAAACGCGTCTTACCACAGTACACGTCACAGCGTATCTGCCTTAAACGAGAACGGGAGATGGAGTATCAGATGTCGAGTTATGCGGGGCAAGGTATGGACGCCAAACCCCGACTTCTGGTAGTAAAAGGAAGCTTTTCGGTAATGGGAGGAGCGGAAAGAGATATTCTAAGAAATCTACCATTTCTAAAACAATTATTCACGATTCAAGTAGCAACATTAGACGTAGTAAGTGAATTAGAATTATTATGTCAAGAACTTAAATTCCCCTTACTAAAACCAAATAGACATTGGGAAGCCCCAAAAGATCCATTATCGATTATTAGAGATTCTGCTACTGATTCAAGTTTGAAATTTTGGAAAGAAATCGAGGGACTTGATGAGGCTATTTTAGAGTCTGATATGATTCATATCATTAGTGGAGATGGTTCTCTTTCAATTATTGATTTGATTCCTAAATCAATACCTATTCATCTGCATCTCCTAGAACCTCATAGAGGATTACATGAAGACGTCCTTCATAGAAAGATAAATGGTAAGCCAAAGAGAAATCTTACATTAACAAAAGCCTTGTTATCCAAAGCAAGGAAGAGAGATATATCTATGATTAAAAAATTATCATCTAGAGAAAAATCATCAATAAGTGGAAATTCAAAATATACTGTTTCAAGGATAAAAGAGATTTATGATATCGAGGCAGGATTATTGTGGCCCAGTATATCTTTTGATGAGTTTTCATCAGAACCACAAAATGATGAAAAAGAGAACTTTGACGAGATTTCAAAACCCTATATAGTCAATATTGGAAGAGCAAGCTGGGCAAAGGGAACTTGGGAAACTATCTCAATGCTAGAAAATACAGGTTTATCGATGGCACATGTAGGAGGAGGGAGTTCAGAGGAGATAAATCAGTTAATTTCACATGCTAAATCTTGTAATGTAACAGTTTGGTTTGCTCCTAGGTTAACTCAAAACGAATTATCAGGTCTATTAAGAGGCGCGAGAGCGAGCGTTAGTATGGCTCATGGTGAGCCCTTTGGACTAACTCCAATTGAAGCTTTTTCAATAGGTACACCCGCTCTTTTTGTGAATGAAGGAGGATTTACTGATACAATTACCGATAGCGAGAATGGGAGACTTATCGATAGATCGGATACAAAAGAATGGGTTCATGCTTTAGAGCAATCCAGTGATATAAAAATAAGGAAAAAATGGGCAGAATCTGGTAAAGAGAGAATCAAATCATTGAATCTTACATGTGATATGCATGCAGACAGAATCTTCCAAATTTTTGAAAAATTTTGATAATCTAAATCTGAGATTTATTAGATGAATCCATCATTTTAAAAGAAATTATTACTGAAGATACGCCAATGATAACAAGGAATAAACTGACCCACTGATTAATGACAATTGAATTCATAAATTCAGGCCAAAGTGGTAAGATATCCAGAGTTGATTCGCCCAGTGTTATTTTAGAGCCGATTGAACCAAGTATCATAATCGAAGTTAATCCAAATAAAGCAGATAACATCTGTAAATTAGCTAAAGCTGGATGATTCCATATTTCTGTACCATACCTAATCCTCCCTGCGATGTAAGAAGAAGTAAAACCAATTGCTATACCCGAGAAAATGAATTTATTGTAGAATATTGCACTTCCAGTAGGATCTGAAACTGAGTAATAACCTGAAAACATAGCTAAAGGAAGTGTTACTAATGTCAGAATTGAGGCCGCATATGAAGCCTTATCCAAAGTTGATTTAGATGATTCTAGATTTGAAACTCTGTTAGATAACCAAGCAAGGATAGCACAAATTCCCATCAAAGTTCCTGCGCCTGCTGATAATCCTACGATCATATGATGAAATGGTATTGCATACATCATTGCTCACCTCGAGATAGATCCGGGTCAGCAACCCATTCTTTCTCTACTGGATCCCATAGCCAACCTGGATTTTCATCAGACTTTATCAATCGGGACCAATAGTCATTATTTTGCTGAGAGATGGTTTCTTCGACTTCATTCGTATTATCGACTAGATTGCTAACACCTCTAGGTGAGAACCAAGTTTGTAATGATAACATAAATCCAAATATAATCATTATAATTGAAAATGATTGAAGTTTCGCACCTAAAGAAGTACCATCGAAATATGGATCTGAGGTTCCAATAGATAACCATGGCATCTGATTACTAAATTCACCCATAGATGAAATTATCTGGTATTCTATTCTTGTATCTCCAAGAGTTGCAGGGATCGAAACTTCCCACTCTTGATCAGATATCATCTCCACAGATGCTTCATGAGATTGTGATTCACCAGGAAGTCTCCATAGGACTGACAATGAATCTGTGTTCACAGTTCTAATAATAATTGCAGATGAATCTCCTGACACTCTTTCATCGGGAGAAACCCAACCTTCTTCGAGTGTAGGATAGTTTTCAGGGATAGGTTCGATATTAACAATAAAACCATCTGTTTCACCAATAAACGCCTTATTATCGTGATTATACATAGAACCATGCTGAATAGATGCAAATATCTCTTTCTGACCTTCTTCCATTGGAGCCAGAAGTACCCAACTAACTGTAACAGTGTTTTCAGAAGAAACAATTTCTACATAATTTGAAGTTCCACCATTAGGATCTTGGATAATTTGCCAACCATAATCTTCAGGATGATCATTATTACCATTCTTTGAGCCTAATAGGAATATACCAATTAAATCATTATTCGATAACTCCATTCCACTAACTGATATTGAAACTTCAGTAGCAGTTCCAGAAAATGCAGTGGATTTCATATCTATTTGGATTTCTGCTGGTGAAGGAGAAGAAAGACTAGGATCACCATGGCAAGATCCTCCACAGGTAAAATCTCGATTGCTATCCCCTTTACCTCCAGGATTAGCAACACCTGAAGAAGTTGCTAAAAGTAAGGTAAGAATAATACTCACAACTATAATTCTAGATTTCATATCATTGACCTCCTTTTTCTAATTTGTAGATTCATCCCAATACTCAATAAGGCCAACATTAGGAATATTATAGTCAATGGTATCGATAATATGGTAATGGAACCTGTCGGAGAGTCATCAACAGATGTAGTAGCTGATGACGCATCAACACCTACCGTATTAGTTCCATTTTCTATCCATAATATCTCATTATCATCAAACATTTGAGTAACAGAATAATATAAGTTCGATGCAATTGGAGCCGTATGACTCCAACTATTCTCAGTAGTCACTCCTACAAGTCTCATATCCTCTAAAGATTCAGTTGGAGATGAGGAAAGATATATTCTATATTCATCTGAATTACCACTCCATGATAACTCTACATCTGTACCACTAACTTCCCCAACCAATGAACTAACCATGAGTACTGGACCAAGAACTAAGATATCTTGCATTGTTATTGAAGAACCTAAATCATCTGTAACTGTTAATTTTACAGAGTGAGTACCTTCTCCAAGTAATACTTCAATATTAGAACCAGAATGATGTTGGTTATTTATTTGCCAAGACCAACTAATTATTGAACCATCAGGATCTAGAGATGATGTACCATCGAACTTAATCATTGACCCAGATAAAGATATCTCAGGAATTGTAGACCATGATGGAATAGGTGGTAAATTAGAAATCGTAATCGTTTCTGAAGCATGACTGGTCAAACCCCAAGGATCTCTAACTGTTACTGTTACTTCCCACACTTGTCCTGCCTCTAGTCTTTCAGAAGTGATTAAAGATTGATCATCTAAATCTGGAACTTGATACCCATTACGAGACCATGTTAAATCGAAGAATAACGGTTCATCGTCGGGATCAGTGGATGATGCTAGAACTACAAGTGATTCTAAAGAATTAGCAATTCCTAATTCAGGGAATGATGAAGGCTCACCGATATATCCAGATACTCCTGCACCTAATTGGATAACGGGCACCTCAGGAGCCCCGTTCTCAATCACTCTTGATTGAGTTGTCATACCATATCCTAGGCTATCTCCATCTCGAGGAATTACTTGTACGGTCCAATGTTGATCGCGATATACATTCTCAGAAGAAATAGTAGTTAAGCCATCAAATTCTGATACGCGTTCGCCATTGACAAACCAATAAATCTCACTTCCTGATTCTAAATCACCGTCTAAATCAAAATACTCCCAAACTACTGAAAGATCCTGATTACCAATTAAAGCACCTTCAGGTAACATGGTTATAGAAGTCAATTCAGGAGGGCTATTGAGAATCGTGATACTATCTGCATCGGTCCATTCTGACCAAATTAAAGAGTCGGATACACGAGCACTGGCATACCATACTTCTTCTTTTGAGGTAGCATCAGAACTGACCCATGTAAGGTCGTTGAATGCTGAAACTTGTATTCCATCACGATACCATCTTATCTCTGTTCCAGCAAGATCATCACCATCAGAATCAAACCATCCAACTACAACTTGCAAAGAATCATCCGTATAGGCATTAGAACCTTGAGAAATGTAAGCACTAGATGTTGGCGCGTTATTGGAAGAACCAATAATAATCAGACCAGTAGATTTGATTAGACCGAAGGATTCCCCGTCATGAGGAATTACACTAGATTCCCATTGGTCACCTGAACGAATCATTAACGAAGAGACAGTTAAAGAGTCATCAAGTTCAGTGATTCTCACACCATCAAGATACCAACGTATCTGAGTATCCTGTTGATTATCACCATCTAAATCAAAATAATCATAATCAAGAGATAAGTCATCACTGTCTAAAGGGTCAGATGGAGAGACCTCAAGATTCCTAGCTATTGGTACTGTATTCCCTATATTTACTAATTCAAGAGAAACTGTCTCACCATTATCTTCTCCATCAGAAGGAGTTACTTCGACTCTCCACTGTTGATTCTTTGATATCCAAACATTTGGTACTGCTTTCATATCATTAATTTGAGCAATTTGGAGACCATCTCTAAACCATCGGATCGTTGTACCTTGTTCAGAGTTACCATCATCATCATTGAAATCATAATCGACTGCTAGTCCTGTTTCTTTAGTAGGATTTGATGGGACATAATATACATTGGTAGCAGTTGGAGGATTATTGGTACTACCTGATGCTTCAGGTAAATTCCAAGAATTAGTACTCCAACTGTCTCCCTGATTATTCCCATTACCATTACCGTATAGTACTGCTAAATCAAAAACAACGGTTCCTGATCCTGATGGAGGAGATGTCCAAGTCGCTGACCATGAACGAGAAGATGTTCCATCATGAGTTAATTCACTACCAACTTGCTTGACATTAGTGCCTAAATTACTCCATGTACCTAATATTGCTTGGCCACTAGAATGTGTTGCAATTATATTGAATCCTCCAGTTCCAGGGATATGTGGACCCCCATCCCATGAAAGATTGTAAGATGTATTCGCAGTATATCCTGATGAAGGAAGGCCGTTTAGTGTGACACTCATAGAAGCACTAGCGCCATGACAAGTACAACCTGACGATGCACTTCCCGTTTTCCCTGTTGCATTTGATTGAGCAGTTTGGGCTGTCGATATTAGAAACAAAACAACAAGAAAGACTGCTAGGCGGCGGCGCATCATAATTACCTCATGATTAGGTTATATTGAATAAGTTACGCCAACGGAAGAGTCATTCACTCCGTTGCATTGATGGATAGGTTATGTTTCGCACAACTATGAACACTGTAAATTCAGTTGCAATAATAGGCGCAGGGAACATGGGCTCTGGTATCGCCCAAAAGTCTGCCCAAGAACTATTTGATGTACAAATGGTTGATCGTGAAGAGAAGTGGGTGAATAGAGGGCAACAGATAATTTCTGATTTTCTTGATGAAGCGATTGAGAGAAGAATTTTTCGTTCAGAACAAGTTGAAGATATCAAAAGTAGAATAACAGGGGTAGTAGGAACAGGAAACATAGACCCAAATACGGACCTAGTTATAGAAGCAGTATTCGAAGATTTTGAAATTAAAACAACTGTTTTCAATATTCTAGATGATGTATGTAATGAGAAAACAATATTAGCGTCTAATACGTCATCTCTTTCTGTAAATGAATTAGCTAAAGCTACCGGTAGACCTGACCGTTTTGTAGGGCTACACTTCTTCTATCATCCTGCTAAAAATCGATTAATTGAAATCATCCCTGCAGAAACAACATCAGTTGAGTCGTTAAATGCCGTGGAACAATATTGTAAAACTATGGGTAAAGTTGTAATTGTTTGTAAAGACAGACCAGGATTTGTAGTGAATCGATTCTTTGTACCGTGGTTAAATGAAGCTTGCCACTTATTAGATGAAGGAGTAGCGTCAATTGCTCAAATAGACGCTGTAGCAGAAAAGGCATTTAATATTGGAATGGGGCCTTTTGCTTTAATGAATCTCACTGGACCTACAATAGCGTTACATGCGACTAATTATCTCTCGGAACAACTTAATTGTCCCCGCTACAGTGGAGCAAGTAGTTTAGTAAAAGTAATTGAAAAATCAGAAAATTGGGAAATAGGAGAGGATACTGAATGCGATGAAAAAACCGCTGAAACAATTAGAGAAAGGCTTCTAGGACAAGTTTTTGCCGTTGCAGCGCAAATTGTTGAAGAAGAAATTTGTTCAATTGAAGACGTAGATAGAGGAGCGAAAGTAGGGTTGCGATGGGCGGAAGGACCTTTTGAAATTGCAAATAAAATTGGAATTGAACAGACAATAAAAATGGCTACAAGTTATGCAGAACTTGCAGGCTTCCAACTTCCAAAATGGTTGAAAGAAAAAAATGAGATATTTGAATTTAATTATATAGATATTGAAATAAATGACAATATTGCTAAAATTAAGATAAATAGACCTGAAGCAATGAATGCTCTGAATGAATCTGTAGTTAAGCAATTAGGATCTGCTCTCGATAATCTAAACTCGAAAGAAAATATAGACACTATTGTATTAGAAGGAGCTGGAAAAGCTTTCGTAGCAGGAGCTGATGTCAAGTTCTTTGTAGATAAGATAAATGAAGATTCAACAAAAGATATCTATGACTTCACTGCATATGGCCATGATGTTCTAAATAAGCTTGAAAAATCGAAAAAAACTACTATTGCTCTGACTACTGGACTGGCTTTGGGTGGAGGTTTAGAATTAGCAATGTCGTGTGATTATAGAGTTGGGACGAGGCGTTCACAATTCCGATTTCCGGAGACGAGTATAGGAATATTCCCTGGATTAGGAGGGACTCAGAGAACACCACGTATCTGCGGTATAGAAGCAGCAAGATATGCAGTTCTAGCCGGAAATTTCCTTGATTCTAAAACTGCATCTGCATTAGGAATTCTTACACATCTTGTAGATCCATCGGATATTTCAAAGACAATAATGGAAATCTCGGTAGAGGGAAAACCAGTAAATAAATATCCGGGAATGCCTAAAGATGAGAACAATCCAGTTTCTTTATTCGCTATGAATTTCTACAAAAATGAAAATATGGAAAGTATAATGTCTGGAGAAATCCCTGAAGGTTTTGAGAAAGAGGATAAAACCGTAATAAGACAGATGAAATCATTAAGTTTTACAGCACCAATTGCATTGAAAATCGCAAATCAACTGCTTAACGATGCGATCGCGACTGGAGATGATTTAGACAGTGGCTTAGCACTAGAGTTAGCAGAGTTAGATACAATTTTTGCATCTAAAGATGCTTTAGAAGGTTTGTCAGCATTAATTGAAGGCCGAAGACCCAAGTACATTAATGATTAAATTTTTTTCTAGAACTAGCTCTTCTCGGAGACTGTATCCATGCTGGTGCACGATATTCTGCAATCCCAATTATTGCGATTTCTAGTAATGATCTAAAACTCATAATCATTCCTCTTTTTCCAAATCAAGTTTTTCCATTGTTTCATTTAACCATTGTTCTAACCATTTATCCATTTTAGTAACTTCCTGCATCTAAGTGTAGATTGCACACTGAGCCAGCGTCAATGTATATATCAATAGAGAAGTATTTACGAATACACTAAGGTGTATTTTATACACTAGATGAGATTCGGCATATCTGGTAGCCATGAGTAGAGAGAGGATGAGCATTACAAATTCGGATTACAAGAAAATCACTTCGGCTTTGGATCAAGTTCAAGATAATGGGAGAGAAATTCGTCAAATATTCCAAGGTTACTATGATGGTGATGATGGGCAGATGGAATGGGAAGTAGACGCTGCCGTCATAGCTTTCAGTATGTTTAGTTCAAGATGGACTACTGAAATTCTTTCGGCACTTTACATTGCAGGTGATAAAAGATTCAATGAATTAAGGACTCTACTTAGAGGGATATCAAGTAGAACGTTATCTGACAAATTAACTGCCTGTAGGGAAAACGGATTAGTCGAAAGAGTAGTGGAAGATGGACCACCTATACGTGTAATGTATAGATTAACTACACATGGAAGAAACTGTGGTAGACTTTTAGGGCCACTTGTTGCGTATATGAAAATACACAATGATCTAGTTGTTTCAAAAGATTAGTATCAGATAAACGACGCAAAGCGACTCAACTAACCGATTCTTTCAAAGACTAGAAGATTAGAAAAGGGATATGGCTTTACTTGAACAGTGGCGCAGTAATCGTTCTTGGGCCATTGATGGGCTGATAGCACTAGGGGGTTCTTCTTTGGGCATCACAGCTTTAATGCCTGGATTCGTACCACCCATGGCAGAAGGAGCAATTTCATCTCCAAATGAACACCCTTGGGAACATCCTGTACGTGCAGAAATCCTTTCAACATTAGATAAATCACCAGGTATTCATTTCCGAGAGTTACAACGAAGAATGAACGCTGCGAACGGCACCCTTAGGCATCACCTAGATGTTCTAGTAAATGAAAAAACTGTGACAATTATTCCTGTAAATGGAAGAACTTGCTACTACGCTGGTGCACCTTCACAAATAGAAGAATTACTCGGCACAGGCGTAAAAGACGAAAGAAGAGCTGCAGCAATGTTACCTGTTGGCCTTTCTAGTCTTCAACGATCAATAGTTGCCAGACTTGCATTAACATGTGCACCCGAGAGTCAAGCACAATTAGCACGAGATTTAGGTAGATCTCGTTCGGCTGTACATTCTGCAATTTGTGTTCTAAGGACAAGAGGGATTATTTCTTCAAACAAACTTACTCTAGCCGACCATTTAATCGGATTAAAGAGTTCAAGAATAGAATATAACTGGCTTGACCTTCGTGCAGAGTATGCATGATTCGCCTATTACTATCGAAAGTTAAGCAGAATGCTCTTACACTCTGAATTACGGCATAAGGTTGTATGTTCAGGGTAAAGCTAGTTGAGCAACCTATGCCAACAGGTAGTAAAGATACAGATACTCTCCTTGAATGGTTAATTGATTCTCTTTCCTTAGTAAGGAGGAAGTCCGAAACATGGAATGTGAATGATGAGCCAAGTGCATTACACCGAATGTTTCGAGGGGCACTATTAGATGACCCTCTGAGAGGCTGGAATACAAAAGAACTAGGGGATTCTTGTGGATTATCACAAACCGCAATGCATAATCAAATGATTAGATTGAGAGAATCTGGTTTAGTATCTTCCGAACTAAAAGGAAGATGGCACATTCATGTTTTAAGAGGAGGGACGATGAATTCCGCAGTAGAACTCCTCTCTGTACAGGCGAGAAAAATTCTTGAAATACGTCTTGCAGAATTATCTGACTTAATCGTCGAATCTGAGGAAAGAATGATTACACCGTCTGAAGAAGAAGAAAGATACTTCAAAATTAAAATTTCTGAACCTAGTGCTACGATTCAAAATAAAGATCGAATTGACTCATTAATAGATGATTTAGGATTAAACGGAGACCGAGTAAAGCCGGAAGATAATCTAGCCAGAAAAGTATTACTGGAATTATCCCAAAGCCATAGAGCAATTACTCTGTTAGTATTAGCAGAGAGAATGGGTGAAACAAGATCGAGAACTCAGAGAGTACTTGAGAGGATGCTGGATATGAGTATTGTTGAGCGTGTAGCTATGCCAGAAAGAATCGCACAAGATGTATATTTAGGATTAATGAGACAATTTGATGCTAGGGGGGAAGAGTGGCTAATGACAAGAGGGGGGGTTGGAAGATTAAGTGATGAGATATCAAAGAAAGTAATCTCTGGCGTCAAGAAAAAGAGCCTTAGTATTGAAAAGATAGAGTCTATTTTGGAAAATGTCCCTCTGGATAACCAAAAATTATTACTCAATACGTTAGGAGGCAGAATGCCTTATGGTTTCCGAATTGCAGGTAGAAATGGAGATGAGGTTACGGAACGTGTGCTAAGCAGACTAGATAGAACAATCCGCAGACTCAAAACTGTGTCTTCAAGGGTTGACGAATCTCTTGAATAATCTCGGATTATTTACCACCAATAACAAAATTTTTCCAACGTTTCATGTATTCTACAAAAACAGGGCTTAGGTCAACATCTAGTAGATGCTTTTCAGAAAATGGAGGGCGCTGTGGAGAGTATGAAATGTCTTCGAGATATTTCGGCCAATCTGGATGAGCAATTCCTACTCTTGCTACGCCAACTAAATCTGCGCCCTCATCTAAAACGTACTGAGCATCTTCAGAAGACCAAATTGCTCCCGTTGATATTAAAGGCATATTTTCAGGGATTATCTCGCTAAAACATCTGGTTAAACTTTTACTGGTATTTTCATCATTGATTTTTTCAAACACATCCCAGCATGAAATATGAATCATATCTATTTCCATTTGTGAAAGCATACTAGCTAGATTCAAACTATCCTCCAAATAAACTCCAACATTCTCAATTATCGGAGATATTCGAACGGAAATTAAAAATTCAGGGCCTGTAGCAAAACGGATCGATTTGATTATCTCTCTTAGGAATTTACTGCGTCCTTCTAGGTCACCACCCCATTCATCATCACGGCGATTTGTGATTGTGCCTAGAAACTGACAAATTAGATAAGAATGAGCACCGTGTAATTCTACTCCATCAAATCCTGCTTTCTGGCAACGTATTGCTGCATCAGTAAATGATTGAATCATCTCTAGAATCTCTGAATGGCCCAATGCTCTGGTAAATATCCCATCCATTCCTGGCTCAGTATTCGCACTAGCAGAAATTGGTTGAACGCCATTGATACTCTGTGGTGCTCGCATACCTCCATGGAATAATTGAGCAAGACTTACAGTTCCTGTTTTTTTTAATTCGATTGCGAGATTGGTAAGTTCAGGGATATGATGGTCTCCCCATACGCCCATCTCTCCGAACCAACCTCGTCCATGCTCAGTTACATTTGTTGCCGCTGTCGTTATAATTGCAAAATCACCCATAGCTCTACGGATAAGCCATTTTTTCTCTTCATGAGAAAGTATTCCATTTTCATGACTTTGTTTATTGGTCATTGCTGCGAGCACTGCCCTATTTTTCAGTAATTTACCTGTTCTAGGTAATAAAAAATCGTCTGTTGAGTTCATATAATCACCATAAATTTTAATCATTTAGAAAAGGCATCCGGACGATAAATCCAACGAATTGGATCGTCTTGCATATCACTATATCTGGAAAGAATTTCGGGAATCTCTGACATCCTTGTATGAAAATCTAACAATGTATCTCTTCCTTCTAGTAATGATACATCAATACCATCATAATTGCCGCTGACTAAACCAAAGCAGTCTGAAAATAATTTGATATCAGCTATTGAAGGACCTTCTGTTTCTGCAATCCAACCTGTTTTGGAATTTTCTAATTTATCACAAAATGTATCATAACAATTGCTTAATTTACCCCCTGGGGCAACTAAAGCTTCACGTGCTGCTATTTTTTCATCAATATCATCTATTCTAAATGTATCAGTCAATATATGCGTCATATCCGATATAGCATCTAAGCATTCATCTATCTTAGCTGCAGACCATTCATCATTAGGATTAAGATAAGTCATATTTCCAATATATCTTAGAATCGCTGAGGATTCACTCAAAATACCTGAAGGAGTTTCTAAAGCAGGTAGTAACCCCCAAGGAAGTTTACCTGAATCTCTTATTTCTGAATACCCTGAAAAATCAACAGTCACATTTTCCCAAGAAATTTTAGAAATATCTAATACAATTCTGATTGCCTCTGCACGTCCTGCTGATGAAAAATAAATCAAGCGATACATAAGATATTGCAAATGACTCTATCTAATTATTCTTTACTATACAAGGCGTCCTTCCATACCACCAGCTACTTCGATAACTTGACCTGTAATATGACCTGATATAACATCAGAAGAAATTGAAATAACTGTATTTGCAATGTCTTCAGGTGTTGCTAGTTTCTTCAATGACATAGTCGCAGTAGCCCTTTTAATGAGGCCTTCATCGATTCCTTGTTCAATCTTTTTGGGAGTAATCGTCCACCCTGGTGCTACCGCATTTATTCTAACATTACCCAATTTTGAAACATCATTTTTGAGCGACATCAGTAAACCGGATGTTATTGCACCCTTTGCTGCAGCATAGTCAGAGTGCCCTGACTCGCCATATATCCCCGCAGTTGAGCCAATGAAAACAAGAGACCCTGTGCCAGTTCTAGATGCTTCTCGAAGAAAACCACGAGCAGTATTTACAGCTACACCAAGATTAGATGATATTGTTTTATTCCATCTATCGGCATCTATATCCCAAAGAGATAATGATTCAGGAGGATAATGCCCAGCATTAGCAATACACACATCCAACTTACCATATTTCTGAATGATAGTATCAATTAATGAAAGAGCCTGCTTCGAGTCTGTAAGATCGGCTTTAACAGAAATTCCTCCTATTTCATTAGCAATTTTCTCCGCATTTCTAGAAGACTTGTGATAATGCACTATTACTTTGGAACCTTCAGATGCAAATGCTCTACAGATAGTTTCTCCGATTCCTCCGGCTCCACCCGTTACCAAAACTACACTATTATTGAGACCAGTTTCCATTTAATCACCATCTCATAAAGAACGTAATTGACGATTACCAGCACCACCATAACCAACCCAATCTTCGGGTTTATTGCCTAGAATTTCATCAATTTCCGACATATGTTCCTCGGTCATCTTCTCCGCAACCGCTATACAACCGAGATTTTCTACCATTTGTTCTGGTTTGGTAGCTCCAAGCAATATAGTACTGACATTTTTATTCTTAAGGCACCAGGCCAAGGAAAGTTGGGCTGTAGAACAATCGAAATTATCAGATGCATATGCGGTGAGTTTTCTTACAATATCTACTTCACCATTCTTCTTCCTCATTTCTAAGTCTTCAATCAACCATTCATATCCTTCTTGCGTAGGTCGAGAATCTTCCGGTATACCGTCATTATATTTCCCTGTCAAGAAACCTGAGCGTAAAGGTGACCAAATGGTAGTTCCGTAATTATATGGGGCCTGATACAGAGGGAAAAACTCTTGTTCGAATCTTTGTCTATGTAGCATATTATATTGTGGTTGTTCATACATAGGAGGCTCGAGCCCTTCGGACTTAGCAAACCATATTGCTTCCATTATTTGGGCAGCGGACCACTCTGATGTCCCCCAAGATGTCGCCCATCCGTTGCGTACAGCATCTGTCATAGCACGCACTACTGTTGAAGTAGGTGTAAATGGGTCAGGGCGATGGCAAAATACCATATCTACATAATCTAGTTGTAATCTTTTTAGACATGAATCTAAACCCTCCATAATATGTTTACGTGAAAGACCCGATTCATTTACTCCGTTACCACCCCAGAATATCTTCGTTGTAATAACTAATTCTGAACGTCTCCACATTTCAGGATCTTCTTCTTCTAATTCAGAAAGAGCAATGCCGAATATCCTCTCTGCCTCTCCATTAGGATTACCGTATGCTTCAGCATGGTCAAAACAATTTACACCAGCATTTCTAGCAATTTTCATGCACTCTTTGGCCATTTCTACACCTTCTGAATCTTGTAATCTATTTTTCACCCCATAAGTTGCCCAAAATCCATAAGATAAAATTGACACTTGTATACCTGTATTTCCCATCATTCGATAGTACATATTTTCACTTGACATGTCATACTTTAACGGGTTCATTGGTTTCAAGATTGTGGTTTAGAGAACTAAAATATCATAACCTATCTTGGATATTAGGAAGAAGGAAATTATTAGGAAAAGGGGCCTTAGTAGTTTAGTCCCATATCTTAAAGCATAAGTCGATCCTAACAAACCACCAATAATATTCACGATAGCAAATGGAACACCTACTGTATAGTCAATTAAATCTACGGAAGCAAATAAAATTAAAGCCCCAAGATTTCCTCCAAAATTTACTACCTTGGATGTTGCCGCTGCTCTTTTCATATCAAAACCAGCAGCCTTAACATAGCCGGCAAGCAAAAAATTACCTGTTCCGGGACCCAGAAAACCATCATAAAAACCTAAACCAGTCGACATTCCAATGGTTACTGGCAATATACGATCTTCTTGAATATCTTCTTCGAGACCGAATTCTCTGCTGAAGAGAACATAAAGAAACATAACCAGTAATACAATAAAAACTAGTATTATAACCCATTCCGCCGATACTTTAGTTACTGCAAGAGCACCAAAAACTGACATGATTAACATCAGTCCCCACCCGATAAACGCTTCTTTCTTAGGTACAATACCGCTTCTCCAGTATTGTGCACTTGACATACCAGCAGCCCATGTAGAACCAAATTTATTGGTAGCTAATGCTACGTGAGATGGTAATCCTGCTGCTAATAAGGCGGGTAAACGAATTAATCCACCACCGCCTACGGCACTGTCTACAAAACCACCCACGAATCCTGCAAGTAAAATTAGAACGAGTATGCTGTCGTCCATGTATTATGCAAAAGGATTCTACATACAGTCATTACGATGACATCAACGATTTAAATCAAAATACCATCTAATTCAGTTAGTTCTTCTAAATACAACTTCACCCTTTGACCCATTTTTTCTTGTGTAGGCATAGAATGTAGTTCTACACGCATCTTAGATGCTCCAGGAAGTCCTTTAGTGAAAGAGACTGCATGTCGTTTCAAATTTTTATTGTTAGAATTAGAGTATAATTCAGAACTCAATTCTAAATATCGATTCCAACACCATAAACGAGATGAAGCAATATTTCCTTCGCCCCATGGGGGTTTTTCAACTGGCCAGCCTAAATCTCTTTTGATTTCATGAAATATCATTGGGCGGCCAATCGCACCTCTTCCAATCATTAATCCTCCTGCATCAGTTTGTTTCAAGCATGCTGAAGCAGTTGATGCATCGATAATATCGCCATTCGCAATTACTGGTATTTCGACCGAATTAACTATTTCTTTGATTTGAGACCAATCCGCTTCACCTGAATATCTCTGACGGAGAGTTCTCCCGTGGACACAAATTCTCTCCACCCCTTCTTTCTCTAACCTCTGAGTTATTTCTAACGCAGTATTTGGCCCTGAACCGGTCCCTAACCTCATCTTTACAGTTATTGGCACGTTGGTTGCGTTAATACAGGCTCTAACCATCTCAATTACTCTATCAGGATCCCTAAGAAGAGCCGCACCCGCATCATGACGGCATACTTTAGGTGCTGGACATCCAAAATTAAGGTCAATAATATCCGCTCTGTCTTCGAGTAATTCAACAGTGGTTACCATTTCCTTAATGTCGCCACCGAATATTTGGGGAATAAATGGACTTTCTCGAGGATCTGATTCTACCTTTAGCCATGAGTTAGCGTCATGTCTAGAAAGTCCAGATGCAGCAGTAAATTCAGTTATTGATAAATCTGCACCACATTCTCTAGCTAACAGTCGATATGCTAAATCTGTAACACCTGCCATGGGGGCTAGGAACAACGGCACAGTGTGCTGTGTCATGTTTAACTCCGAGGGCTTTTTTGTTATCACAATGTCTGATGAAAATTCAGTTAGAATCAAATCTGCTGAGAGCAATATCTAATTTTTCTTGAAATAATTGAACTTTCTTATTGCATTCTTCAAGCTCATCAGAATATAGAATAATTTCGAAACCATTATCTGTTTCTGCAACGACACATGGCGTCATTCCCTCAGTAATCGACTGTAAGCCATCTGTTTGTTCATTCAAATGTACTAAATGAAAAGGAACTGAACTATTAGAACGGCATGCCTTCATCGATTTCTTCTCACTGACAAAAGAATGTGTAATATCGCACAAGGCACAGTGGGCTGTGCCTCTAATTTTACCGAGAACATATTGTAATTCGCCAACTATGCCGCCATCGGCGTGGTAAATTCCCCAGATCGCCTTTAATGACATTAGAAAGTAGATTCCCAATCCATTACATCTTGGGCGCGTTCCCAATCTGCATCTGTAATTACTCCACGAGCTTTCATCATTTCTCTAGCTAGAAGCCAGTAAATCAAAGCTAAAGATCTACGACCCTTGTTATTTGCAGGAAGAGCTAAATCAACGTTTCTTAGCCTATTATTAGCGTCACATATAGCAACAACTGGAAGTCCTGAACTAACTGCCTCAGATAATGCCTGTTGGTCAGCAGCTGGGTCAGTAACAACAATTACTTCTGGTTCGATGTATGTTCGCAAACGAGAGTTTGTTAGGGTTCCAGGAATAAAACGACCTACAATACGCATTGCACCAATAGTTTGAGCAAACTTCCTTGCAGGTCTCTGTCCGTATTGACGTGCACTAACTACAAGGATTCTTTCAGCATCATAATTTGAGAGGAATTTTGCTACTGCACGGATTCTTGAATCGGTTTGACGCACATCGATTATGTGTATTCCACTATTGTCTTGACGAACTTCATCTAAGAACTGCTTCATATCAGCAGATTTCTGATTCGTTCCTATGTGCACAGCGTGCGTATCATACATTTCAAGCGGTACAAGTGGAGTTAGATTGTCATCCATTTAGGTCCCTCAGCAGCAGCGCGACCTGACTTCGATTCATAAGCGCTGCGCATAGCGATAAATCAATTACTCATTCAGATTGGAGGTCAGATAAGTAAGTACATTCGCCGTCATCGTGCGACTCAGCGAATACTACGCATGGTTTGGTGATGGTTACATAGGTGTCGAATTTGTCATAGAAAGATGCTTGATCAATTGGAGCCGTGATGCCATAACCACGCGCTTCAACTTCGAAAATCCAATTGCCAGATATCAAATCTGATTGAGGAAATGAAAACCTTTGCTGAGGGAAATCTTGAGTTGCTCTAACCTCCCAAAAAGGTTCACCACCATTTTCTCTGACTCCTGGTTTCCAAAGTTTGGCATTGACGTATCGATATTGATTAGTTTCATTACCAACTAACTCTTCCACAACTGAAGAATATGGAAATTGTGCTCTGAAATTTATTACTAGTTGCGATATTGTATTATCAAATTCAATTAAAATCTCATCAGCATAATATACTGATTCAATGCTATTTGATTCGAAAGTATAGTCGAAACCAACCGTTTCTTCCTTCAATATCACTTTCGCTTCTTCCCTCATTGACTCCATGAATTCTCTTTGTGAGGCAAGACCTAAGCAGCCTGTAAGAGTTGATGAAATCATTAGAATTGATAACCCTAATCCCAGCACTCTGATGGATACCATTGGATATAGCCAAAAGGACTTGTTTCTTCAAACCACTCTATACAGGATTGCAATGCAAGCGTCTATGATGGGTAATCATTTCCGAGAATATGCTCCAATGACGACGAAAGGAGAACCGAGCTAAGGCTTTGACGTTCCCTATGAGTACCGAGGGGCACTTATTCTTCTTCTTCGACAACTCGAGGTTCGTGAACTTCTCTAAATATTACAGTTCCAACACCAAGATTCTCACGTAGAGAACGGACAAGACTGAACTTAGCATATGCCCAGTTCTGATCATAAGCCATTGCTTCAGGAGTAGTTACTGTCAAGTCATCTCCTTCAAATGATATTTCAAAATCTTCACGGCCTGTGTTCATTTTTAGCAGAGTTTCTACACGTTCTGCGCGATCTTCTACAACCTTAACAATGTTGTAATTATATCTTAGAGTCGCACCAGCTAATGGATGATTATAATCAATCCTTGCACGACCTGCACTAATGAATTGTAAAACTCCAGTACGTCCACCAATCTCAACTGGCGCACCTATTGCTAAAGTACTTGGATCTCGAACACTACGCATCAAAACATTCTGTCCTATGGTCTCAACTAAACTAGAATCTCTCTCGCCATATCCTTCTGAAGGCTCAATATCGAATTCGTAATCTTTGCCTGCTTCTGCATCATTCAAATGATTTTCAAAACCGCTAATCAAACGGCCATCGCCGACAATAGTAATCATTGGTTGGTAAGTACGCGATTCGTCGAAGACATCGTGTTCTTTGGCAACATCCTCGCGTGTAGTCTCGATAAGTCTCTCAGAACCTGCATCGTACAGGTCGTAGTCGATGTGAACAATTGAACCAGCATCCATATTTTGTGCCTCCGGGCAGCCCGCCGACCTGCTTCCCCTTTTTGATACAAACGGTTATGTCGTTGGTAGAAAAAATCAGATTTTTTGCTTTTTAGGATGAAATTTTTGGCTAGATGCTAGGGCTAAACCACCACCTATTATAATTAAAATCCACCCTAGCCAAACTGCATGAGAACCCTGTAAATCATGTACAGTGACACGAATTCGGTCAACTTGACTCGTTTCTCTAAACATCATTGCATCTAATAAATCGTTAGATTGAAAAATATCTAAAATAATTATAGTATCTCCAAATAGACCTACATGACGGTCTGGTTCCGACCGAGGAGTTACTTGGCCGCTAGGAGAATCAAATCTTAGTATCCCTGGGCGGAGAGTATCTATCAATTCCCCGTCTTTTCTCATTTCGATTACTACACCAAGATACCCATCTCCAACGGGATAATCATAATCTTCTGAGTCTAAGGCGATGAGCTCTACATCAGTGAAAATAAACTCGTATCCATCATGTAATATTGGTTGGTCACGGCTTAGAGTTACCAAGTGAGAAGGATCGGACCTATCAATTAGTGTAGTTGTAAAAATATGTCCGACCAGAAGTAAAAGTATTCCGAGATGAGATAAGTGCGAACCAAGAAGACGAATACGAGAAGAGTTTTTCTTAGATAGTAAACCATTATCTCGTATTTTAGGAATAACACTTGTTAATGTGGAATATGCTTGTTTGATATTTGGAGGAATTGCAAGGGCCATCCATGTTAGTAAGAAAATTGAAACTGATCCTCGGCTAAAACTTGAAGCGAATAATAATGATGAATCCCCCGGTAAATTAAATTTCTCAGAATAAATTGCTAATAATATTGAGATGAAAAAGATAGAGACAAATATGATGTTTCCAGTCTTGATATCTACGGATTTACCCCAGGCATATATGGTTAAGCCAATCGCCAATAAACCAATAAAAGGAGCCCCATAGAATTCATGGGCTTCTAAATTAGTGCCATCTATTTCAACAGTTAATAACAGCCAAGTAAGGAGAAGAAAAGCAGATGTCCCATACCATGGTATTGCTTTAGCAAACTTCATTCTAGCTGATTCAGATTTGAAAGGGAGTAACAATAGTTGTAAATCATCTTCATCATCAGAAATTAGCCAGATAATAAGAAAAGGAGACATTCCTGCAATTGCCTGAGGAATTGTTGCAGAAGATGACCAACTCGCATAAAACATTAAAATTACACCTGAAAAAACCCATTGAAGAGATGGGTTACTGGAATCGCTAGTTAGTAATAATATCATAATTGAAATTCCTATAATTAAAACAGCAGTAGAGCCAATCCATACTGAAATCACTGCTAGCATAGTAAGTAATATCAGTGAATGGACTCTTTTTTCTTCGAATAATAATTTTTTATTTTCAGAACGTAGATCATTCATTTGTTGATTGACTAAGAAATAAATTGCAAATGAACCAAGCAATATTATCGCAAATACATAAGATGCAAGTTCAAAACCAATAGGACTGGAATCAATAATGTACATCACACGTATGTATGGATCTTGGCTATCAGTACCTAACCCATCCGCCGCAAAAGCATGTACAGATGCCCAAACACCATTGGCACGGGTCACCAAGGTTGCGTGTATTGCAAGTAATCCGGAAATCAATCCTAATGCAGGAGAAATTTTGATTGATGTGGAAACATTGGAGGTTGATCGTGCATGAATTATCAATAAAAGGGCAAACCATGGAAGGATAGAACCTGTTTCAACGGGATCCCAGGCCCAATAACCACCCCAATCAAGAACTGTATAAGCCCAAAGACCTCCAAGACCTATTCCAATTGTTCCAATCAAAAAAGCTGCTCTGGCCCAGTGTAACTGTGAGTCATGAATTTCCTTAGCAGATTTTTTGTGGATTACTCCAGACATCGCAACTGAAGCTGTAGCTATACAAAGTGCATAATATGAAAATACTACTGGGGGATGAATAACCATTAAATCAGTCTGTAATAAAGGATTCAATTCACTAGGTATGATTCCTTCAGAGGTAGCGAAAGGACCTAGGAACCAAGAAATAAACAGTATTCCCAATGTGAAACCATGCATTATACGAACATCATAATCTAATTCTTCATTATCGGTCATAAACCAAGTTACAATTGATATCAGAGCCGCAAACAGAAGCAAAGGTCCTGCTCGACCACCCCATACTGCGGAAATCCGATATAGAATCGGAAGGTCTGAACCTCCATATTCTGTGACTAATTTTAGAGAAGATGCGTCAATAATAAAGGCTAAGACAAGAAATAAGAATGGAGCATTCTGAGATAGAGCAGTTATGTTTTTGAATAATTTTAAACCTGCTTTTTCTGGCCTAATAATCTGATGCATACTCATCAGAATCCCAAATATGAGCAATATTTGCCCATAATAAGATAGGATGTAATCACCATCCATAATACTTAGCACGAGAATAACCAAAAGATAGCATTGCAGGTATTATTTTTCTTGCATAAAGTCCAGGTCTTCTGATTAATATTTTAAGACAAACTGCTAATTTACCATGAGGGCCCATGTTACTCATCTCGTCTGGAAAGCACTGAGCCATCAAAGACATATCATCATCTGATAAATCAAATAGTGCTGATTTACCACGTAGAATCTTAGAATAAGGAGGGAATTCTTTCTTCCATGACTTAGAATATTCTTCAAGTGAACTAGCAGATAAATCATCAGAAGCTATGGCTTTAGCAGCAGTTTCTGCAGCAAATACTGCTGATTTTAATGCTAGATGAGAACCTCCTTCAAATAATGGGGAAGTAAATCCTGCAGCATCTCCAACGAGCATTAGACCATCTGCGTGAGTATTTTCATGAGGACCAGAAATTGGAATTGTTCCACCGAATGCAGGATTTCCTTTCTTCTTCCAAGGAGGTGCTACCTGTTCTAGATCTTTGAAATGAGTAGCTTCAATAAATTCATCCAAACCTTTCTTGGTTCGTGATTTGTCTTCACTAACTAAACCAACATTTGCTCTACCATCACATTTAGGAATCATCCACACATATCCCTTTTCAGCATATTTAGGCCAAATATAGAAATCTAGATAATCATCAGTTGGCACATCCAGCATCTCATACTGCATTCCTGCAATAACTTGTGGACGAGGGTTTAGCTCGAGTATCTTAGAACAAACTCCTGCAACTCCTGAAGCATCAATTACAATTTTAGCCTCAATTGGAAACTGTTCTCCTTTACCTTCACAACGCCATCCAATAAATTTTTGACCATCAAACATTTTTTCCATACTTGTTAATTTGTGGTTTAGACTTAGAGTAGCACCTTGAGATACTGCTTCATCTGCAATCCATCTTTCGAAAAGATGCTTTTCTAGTACATAGCCCTCTTCAGTTAATTTCTTTTCAGTACCGTCTGGAAATATAACTCTGATTCCATGTACTCTCTTACTAATTACATGATCAGGTAAATCTAAATTTAGATTATCGCAAGCGACATCAGAAATACATTCTCCACAATGAACGGGAGTGCCTATTTCCTCATGATCTTCGATTAAAATTGTCGAAAGACCAGCTCTCGCACTGTGCAAAGCGGCGTTCCCACCACCAGGTCCAGCACCAATTACCAATACATCACAGGCGGTCACAGCCTCTCCCATGAGTATAGTCAGGAAGGCCATTAGTCAAAGAAACCGTCGGTCTAAAGGCCTATGATTACGAACGAACATATTCAACTAATAAGCGCGTCGAATAATGTATATGGCGTGGCGCGACCTCCGTGAGTATATCCTCAATTTGAGAGATTCTGACGAACTTATTCGTATCAGTCACCCTGTTGACTGCTATTTAGAAGCAGGTTGTATCGCTGACAAACTTGTAAAAAAAGGTGGTCCAGCAATTATTTTCGATCAGCCACGTTTAGCGAATGGAGAAATTAGTAAATATCCTCTTGCAATGAATTTATTTGGAACTAGAGAAAGAACCAACAAAGCACTCGGAGTAAAAGATCCAAAAGAAATTGGAGAAACTATGGTTAATTTGATGAAACCTGATATCGGAGGCATCCTAAAAAAGCCTTGGACAGGTTTAGGGTTGGCCATGCAAGGGATGTCAATGGCACCAAAAAAAGTAAGTAAAGGTGCTTGTCAAGCAGTTGTTATTGAGAATCCAGATATGACTAAACTCCCTATACCTACTACATGGCCGATGGATGGTGGGCCATTCATCACATTGCCATTAGTTGTGACTAAGGATCCTAAAACTGGTCAGCATAATATGGGTATGTACAGAGGACAAATATTTGGAGAAAAAGAGATTGGACTTCATTGGCAGGCACATAAACATGCAGCAGATCATGCTGACGAAATTGGAAAAGAGAATCGTATGCCTGTTGCAATTTGCTTAGGTGGGCCTCCTCCAGTAATGTTTAGTGCGATTTCCCCACTACCAGATAATCTTTCAGAATATGAATTTGCAGGATTACTAAATGGAAGAAGGTTAAGAATTACAAAATGTCTAACTAATGACTTATGGGTCCCTTCAGAAGTTGATTTTGTAATAGAAGGATACACCATTCCAGGAGAAACTAGGACTGAAGGTCCATTTGGAGACCATTTTGGATATTACTGCTTAGAAGAAGAATACCCTGTAATGCATGTTACGGCAATCACTCATAGAAAGAATCCGACTATTCCGATGACTATAGTTGGAGTCCCACCAATGGAAGATGGATATCTGGGAGAAGCAATCGGTGACGCATTCCGTCCAGTACTACAATTTCAACACAGAGACGTAAAAGATCTCTTCTTACCTCTTGAAACGGGATTCCATAATCTTGCTATCGTGTCTTCTAAACAAAGATATCCTAGACAGGCAAGGAAAACTGCTCTAGGGTTAATGGGTGCTGGGCAAATGATGTTTTTAAAATCAATAATTGCAGTAGATGAAGATCATGATGTAAAAGATCTCGATGCACTTTTGAAAGCTGTTGATTATAATGTCAGAATACCTGAAGATTTGATAATTCTAGATGGAATGGTTGCAGATTCTTTAGCTCATGCATCCCCATGGCAGAACGTTCATTCAAAATTACTAATCGATGCTACAACACCAACTTCTAACGATCACAGAGCCAATGAACCCAAAATGATGGGATGTCCTGATTCTTTAGGTGTATCTGCATCCGGTGTTGAGGGTGTTACTAAAGCGAAAATGATGGCTTCATCAATGCTGGTAATAACTACTAATGTCGAAGGAGGCCCTCGCCCAGAATCTAGTATGGAGGAAGTAAATGAAGAAGGTGCAAAGGCTCAGAGAGAGCAGATAGCAAGAATTCGAGATGAAATATGGTCATTAGAATCGGCTAAAAATCTTAGATGGTTATTCATTACAGATGATGATGCAGATTTAGATGAAGAACATTGGAGAAGAAGACTTCTGTGGCAATTATTTTGTAGATTTGAAGTAGCAAGAGATTTCCATTTTGATAAGGAAAGGAAAAGAGTTGCTTGGGATGCAACTGCTCCTATACCATCGAATGAAGGGCCATTACCAGTGAGAAGATGGCCTGCAGTAACTTTACATGACCCTGAAATCGAAGAAAGGGTTGAAAAGTGGATGGAAAGAGAGGGTTTGTAATGGGAACGAAAGAAATCCTTGAGTTTGTAAAAATTGAACATACTCTATTTTCTCTACCTTTCGTGCTTATTGGATATATTCTCGCTCATGAACAATTTATTGATGAGCTTGAAACTCAGAAATTCGGTATCGATTTACTCTGGATTCTTGTAGCTGCAATTGGAGCTAGAGGGCTTGCAATGGCTCTTAATCGTATAATAGATCGTGACGTAGATGCTGAAAACCCACGTACAGCTAACCGACACTTAGTCTCTGGCTCAATGACTATGCAAACTGCATACTTACTTTCCATTGGGTTTCTTTCAATGCTTCTCTTAGGCGCCTGGCAATTAAATGAAGTAGCCTTGATGATGGCTTGGTTACCAGTTGCAGTATTCACAATATATCCATATGTCAAAAGATACTCTTGGCTCTGCCACCTATGGCTTGGAATTTGTCTAGGTTTAGCCCCAGCTGGTGCATGGCTAGCAGTTGCGGCAGACATCCATGGTTGGGGAGCAATAACTGATTATTTGTGGAGTCCTGAAATATTATTCATTTCTCTTGGAGTGATGTTTTGGATTACCGCTTTCGATATTAACTATGCGCGTATGGATGTAGAAAGCGATAGAGAGAATGGAATATATTCATTTCCAGCGCAATTCGATGAGAAGACAACTACTAGAACATCCGTACAACTAACTCTAGTTTGGTTCGCATGCTTTGCAATTTCTGATCCGATGGATGAGATTTGGTTTCTTGCTGCTGCTCTCTTTATGGCATTAGCCAATATAGTAGTAATATTGTCTAGAACCAAGTTAGAAGACTTTCAAACTACCTTCTTCAGAGTTTCAATGTTAACTGGATGGGTACTTCTGGGTGCAATAATGATAGTTTAATCAATTGGGTGCACAATATGTTTGTTTTGAAGTCTGATTACGGTACTGCCGGAGACCAAGAACAGGCAATTCAAGAATTGATTAAGCAAATAAATCAAGGCCAAGAAAGATGTGTCTTGATGGGCGTTACAGGGTCTGGTAAAACATTCGCCATGGCTAATATTATCGAAAGATTACAAATCCCTACATTGATATTGTCACATAATAAGACCTTAGCAAGACAATTATGGCAAGAAATGAGTGAATTATTCCCCAAAAATGCAGTAGAATATTTTGTGAGCTATTATGACTATTACCAACCAGAAGCTTATCTTCCAGGAAGGGACATGTACATTGACAAAGAATTACAGATGAATGAGAGAATTGAACAAGAAAGATTCTCAACAGTTGCATCTTTAGTTAGCAGGCCAGATGTTATTGCTGTAGGTACTGTTTCCGTTATTTATGGCCTTAATCCACCTGAAGTATTCCAACAATCACATGTCCGTCTAAGTGTAGGACAAGAGGCGGATCCCCAAGATATTGTCAGAGAACTGGTTGCTTTACAGTATAGGAGAACTAATGGCGAAATAGTACGAGGTGACGTTCGACTTCGAGGAGAAGTACTGGATGTTTGGATGCCAAGTAGAGACGACCCAATTCGAATTAGGTTTGGATGGGATGGAATAGAAAGAATACAGGTATGCGAAGCAGTTTCTTGGGAGCCGTTAGATGAAATAGAAGAAGCATGGATACATCCTAGAGAATTCTACATGACAAGCGAGGAGAAATTTGGTCAAGCAATTGAAGACATAGAAACAGAATTAGATCAAAGAATAGACCATTATCATTCAAAAGGAATGGAAATGGAAGCTCATAGAATAGAACAGAGGACAAAATTTGACCTAGAAATGTTAACTGAGATAGGGTCGTGTAAAGGAGTTGAAAATTACTCGAGACATTTTGATGGTAGAGAGAAAAACGAGAGGGCCTACTGTCTTCTTGATTTCTTCTCAACCTGCGCTGAACAATTTCATGGAGATCCAGAAAAATATCTTGTAATAATGGATGAAAGTCACGTCACATTACCTCAAGTTGGAGGAATGTATGGAGGTGACTATTCTCGAAAGAAAAATCTGATTGATCATGGTTTCCGACTCCCTTCAGCATTTGATAATAGGCCATTAAGAATTGATGAGTTTCAAGAGTTAATACCTCAAATGCTCTATGTTAGTGCAACACCAGGAGAAAGAGAATTAAGGCATCTAGCAGAGATAACTAAGCAGCCTATACCAGAAGGATTACTACATGTTCCAAGCAAAGGCGGAGGTGGAAAACCGGATATTGAGAAAAGAAAGAAAAGAGCCTTTCTTGCAGAGACTATGCAGTCTATTAATGGAGTCGTACAAATGGAAATACGACCCACTGGGCTATTAGATCCAGTAATTGAAGTTAGACCAACAGAAGGTCAAATTCAAGATCTTGAAGATGAAATTCGCTTACGTATTGAATCGAATGAACGAGTTCTGGTTACTGTGATGACAATTAAGTTCGCAGAAGAAGTTGCAGAATATCTCAATCGTAACGGATTCAAGGCTCATCATCTACATAGTGAGATTGATACACTAGAGAGGACTGAAATTATCAAAGCACTCAGATTGGGGCATATCGATATTATAGTTGGAATAAATCTTCTAAGAGAAGGATTAGATATTCCTGAAGTTAGTTTAGTGGCTATATTTGATGCAGATAAAGAAGGTTTCTTGAGGAATGAACGTTCACTACTACAAACTATAGGTAGGGCATCAAGAAACCAAAATGGTAGAGTCATTCTATACGCAGATTCAATATCAGCAGCGATGGAAGCATCAATTAAACAAACAATTGAGAGAAGGAAAAGACAAAATAATTACAATGAAGAAAATCAAATAACTCCTCAAACGATAAAAAAAGCGATGCCTGTGATGAATTCTGAAACTGGAGATTTAATGGCAGGTGTTGCAGGAAAGGGAGTTGGGGGTGGAAGAAGATTAGTTGCTAAGAAACCTGGGAAAAAGGGAGTTGAGGGTTTAGCGAAAAAATTCTCTCTGGGAGCAGCAGCATGGAATACTACTGGTTCAGTTTTAGATAACATTAGTCAACCAGATTGGAATGATGAAAGTAATACTTTGGTAGACGAAAATATGGAGCAGTCTGTCGAAAATAATGATGACAGAATCAAACTAATAAATAGGATGGAAAGAGAAATGAAGGCTGCAGCCGCGAGACTTGATTTCGAAAGGGCAGCACAATTAAGAGACCGAATTTATCAATTAGAGAATCCGACTAATTGAATACGAAAGTGTTTTTCGAAAGACTTGTGTCTACCTACTCACGTGATGATTTTAGTGCGCCAGTTGAGGACTATAACTTCTCAAAAATAGATGACGTACACTCACTAATTAATCAGATGTCAAGGGCAGGAGGATTTACTGCAACAAAACTTGCTCATGCGCGAGATATACTGAAAATGAGTATCGAAAAGACAGATGAAAAAGGAGTTCTAAACTGGCTTTCTTTCCCTGCTTGCTTGTGTGCAACGGGAACTAGAGGATTTTTCTTAGAAGCAATAAAGCGTAAGTCGTTCAATGTGATAATTACAACTTGTGGAACTTTAGATCACGATATCGCTAGAACGTATCAAGACTATTTTCATGGAGACTTCAGTCTTGATGATATCGCATTAGGAGAGGAAGGATTGAATCGATTGGGTAATGTAATTGTTCCAAACGAATGTTATGGAGATATTTTAGAGAAAAGAGTCTTACCTTGGTTAGAAGAGATTGAAACAGAAAGAAAAGAGAAATTTCCAGATAATCCATGGTTAGGATTTGGTTCCGTTGAATTATGTTGGGCTATGGGAGATAGAATTCAAGATGAGACATCATTACTTTATTGGGTTGCAAAACATAGAATCCCGATGGTAATCCCTGGACTTTCAGATGGCTCGATTGGAGCTCAGCTTTTCATGCACAGACAAAAGAATCCTAATTTCATGGTTGATTTCTTGGCAGATGAACAAATATTATCCGATTTAACTTGGACAGCTGAAGAATCACACGCACTAATGGTTGGAGGTGGTATATCCAAACATCATGTAATCTGGTGGAATCAATATAGAGATGGTCTAGATTCTGCTGTAGGAATCACAACCGCGCCCGAACACGATGGTTCGTTATCGGGTGCTCGGCTCAAAGAAGCTATATCTTGGGGAAAAATACGTCCTGAAGCGCCGCAAGTAGTAGTAGAAGGTGATGCAAGTGTGTTATTGCCCCTTTTAGGTGCTGATTTATTCAGAAATTAGCATTTTTTCTTGCTTTTTAAGCGTAAAAC
>Ga0209667_1000078_pt1 | contig 93049 bp, 83 predicted proteins | sample SaaInlV_165m_DNA_2_FD_184682 | JGI IMG/M metagenome (GOLD analysis project Ga0209667, IMG submission 184682) | Marine microbial communities from expanding oxygen minimum zones in the Saanich Inlet - Saanich Inlet SI037_S3LV_125m_DNA (SPAdes)... | ecosystem: Environmental > Aquatic > Marine >... | reverse complement strand
GGCCGATATAGATTACCTTCTTGTTCATAGACGCCTCTCTTTTTGTGGGGTGGTACAACGTACCACATTGAGATATCCATCATTGATGGTAGCTCTCGGGTAAAGGTGGGGCGTCTATATCTTCTATCCTCTCCTATTTGAAGATGAACTCCTCAAAGTCTGGCTTACGCGTCCAGCCATAAAACTGCTCCATTCGCCACGGCATGGTGTTGGTCGAGCGACCGTGCTCATTGATGTAGTAGCTGCCGCCACCGCCGTTCTCATGCTCCCACAGCATGTCCTGCATGCCGTCGTTCAACCTGGCGTTGTAGTCTTCGTAAACATCTTCGCGCAGCTCTACTGTCGTTGCCTTGCGCTCGATCATTTCGGTCAAAAGGTTGCAGATGTAACGCGAGAAGATTTCGACCCAGGAGTGGAAGCTGCCAGCACGCACGGCAGCGTTGGGCCCATAAAATATAAAGAAGTTCGGATAGCCTGGCAGCGTCATGGTGAGATAGGCGCGTGCACCGTCCTTGCCCCACAGGTCGTTGAGCCTCCTCCCATCGCGACCGACATAGTCGACCGGGTGCAGATATCGTTCCGTCTGGAACCCTGCTGCGAGAACGACCAGGTCAAATTCACGCTCGGTGCCATCTGCGGAGACAATCCCTGTTGGGGTGAATTCGCGGATGCCGCTCGTCAGCAACTCGACGTTGTCACGCTGCAGCGAGGCAAAAAACTCGTTATCGATGACCAGACGCCTGGACAATGGCGCAAAGTCAGGGGTCAGTTTCTCTGCCAGGTCATTGCGATCACCCACCATCTTCTGCACCATGCGAGCGAGTTGGTCCCGCATCTTGTCGTTTTTTTCGTTAATGACACCGCCCTGCGCCTGCCATTCCCGGTCAAGTTCTTGAATAGGCTGCTGGCGCATCTGCGCCGTGTGCATACTGTAGCAGTACCAGTTGACGTAGTAGGGCATGTTGTCCATCAGCCAGCACAGTTGTTCCGGGGTGCAAAATAGTGCTTCCAGGGATAGTTGCGAACAAACTTGTACTGATAGATGAAGCTGGAAATGTCCACTCGTGCCTCTGGGTAGTCGTTCAACTGCCAGGTGCCGCCAAAATCGGCCTGACGCTCAATAATCCGGAAATTGATGCCGAGACTCTGCAACTGGATAGCGGCAACGATAGCGCTGAACCCGGCGCCAACAACGATAACTTCGAAGTTCTGCAACGCTTTTTCCGCTGGCTTATGCGTCCAACTTGCCTGTCGTGAGAAGTCCTCGAAGGCGAGGTCCTCATAGGCATAGTGTGCGCTGAGTTCATTGGGTGACTCATTCTCGAACAGTTCCATCAGGCGACGCGCTTGCGCAAACGACGGGATCGGCGCTTTTTTGACGTCCCCCTTCATCAGGTACTCAACCGCCAGTTCAACAACGCGGGCGTGGTGCTGTGTTGCCAGCACCGGCAATTCCAGGGGGCTGTTTTCGCGCCTGTAGATCTCGACGGACATCGTGGCAAGCTCTTCAAGGCCCGTTTGCTGGTACAACGCAATCCGCAGGGCGTTCAGGTTCGCGAGACCAATCGCCTCACGAATGTAGGTTTCATTGACCCGTTCCACGTCATTCTCCCTGCCGTACGAGGGCGTCAATGTCGTTCATTTCTGTAGGGCTGAAGCGCGACGCTGCTTCTGCCTGCAGGCATTCATTAAGTTCCTCGCGATTTTTGACGCCCAGCACGACTGTATCAACACCGGGCATCGACAATGCATAGCGATGCGCCAGTGCCGCAGGAGACACACTGCTGTCAGCGGCAAAGGTCCTGAATGCTGCTGCGCGCTGAAAATCCCGGGCTTCAGCAGAGTGGGGTTTCACCTCTCGGTCGATGGCGGTAGCGAGCGCACCAGCGGCGACTGCCCTGATACCCATAACGCCTATTCCAGCGTCGTGGGCGCTACTGATGACTGAGCGTGGATCGGGTGTCTCATCTGAAATCGCCATGTTGCCTGGCGAGTCGAGGACGTTGGCGATGCACTGCACCACAGAAGGCGCGGTTTCATCCGCCAGCACACCCAGATTGCTTTCGGTAATGCTTGCAGCCGTTACGCCGAATGCGCTAATCCTGCCGGACACGATCCAGGACTCAAATACAGGGACGACTACGTTCGTGTAGATGGATCGCTCGATTGCAATGTGAGGCACTACTGCGGGGCGCGTTGCCGCTTGCCAGCCATCTGGGATGATAAAGCCGTGTAGGATAAAGACGTCGATATGCTCACGCCTTAGCCGTTCACAGCTGACCCGCAGCGACTCAGTGAGCCTGGCTTCGATGTCATCAGGTGCCACCGGGCCGATCATGCACTTGGTTGTGACTCTGACGCCATCGGGGTAACCATCCGCAAAAGCCAGTCCCAAGACGCGTTCCGCCTCGCCATCGCCATACATCGGCGCCATGTCGAAGAAAGTGACTCCGCCGTTGTAAGCCTCATGCACGGTTGCCACTGCTTCTTCCTGCGTGGTTTCGCCCCAGACCTGGCCGATACCGCCACCACCGAGTGTCAGCGCGCTAACGTCAAAAAGTGTTCCGAGACTATTTTGCTGCATGGCGTACCCAATATTTGTATTTAATATAAATTGTATAATATACAATTGTCAGGCTATGACGCAAAAAAGTTTTGAACGGCGTGCCGCCATTGGCCGCGCGCTCTACAAGTCCATCAGGAAGAAGGGCTTCGCCCAGACCAAGCTACAGGACATTGCTGAACTGGCGGATATGACGCCAAGTCACGTCCGTTACTACTTCGACGGTACCCGGGATATCCTCAAGTGGTACTTTGCGGAAACCTGTAAACAGTTCAATCAGCAGGCAGAAGAACTGTTAGCCACGGTCTCTGCAGATCCGATTGCCGCACTGGCAGAAAGCTACTTCCCGGAAGTATCCAAACGCCGGGAAAACCTCGGTGTATTCCTCGAGTTGCGCGCCCTGGCACTGCATGACACACAGTTGTATTCGCAGGTGAGGCAACACGATCGGTCACAAATAGAAATCCTAGCAGCAATACTGACCCCGGTTTGCGGAAAGCCCTATGCCGTCAGTGCCGCTGAGATCGCCTATTCTCTCGCTCAGGGCCTCTATATGGGCGAAACCCTGCAGCGTTTCGATACGTTGACCGCCAGGGCATATTTTCAGCTCACCCTGCAGGCCGCCATAGAAAAAATGGATTCGGAGTTGGTGCCTCGATAGAGTGCCAGTGAACACTGGCCCCGGTTCCAGGGCATGCTGTCAGAGCAGCGCAGGTTCCTCCTGGACTACGTTGTCAGGGAATTCGAAGATTACCTAGGGCCTGTTTCAAACTCTTGGCTCCGAAATCCAGTCAAGAGAGCTATCCTCCGTCAATTTCTTTGTGGCGGTGAGTACAATATTGCAGACATGGCGGTATACAGTTGGTATGGCCAGCTAGTGTTAACGGGCCTTTATGAATCGAAGGAATTTCTTCAGGTGGATTCCTATGCTCACCTTCTAAGGGGGGCATCAGAGGTACACAATCGTCCTGCGGTAAAACGGGGCAGGAAAATTAATCGCGCGAGCAAGAGTGGTTTGATGGAGCGACATACTGCCAGCGACTTTGATCACTTGGAGTCTCGATAGTCTTGTTTTTTCTGCCACTCAAGCGTAAAGACATACGGCATTTGGTAAGATTGATGATCCGCGCTTTCGAAGGGACCTGGTGATGGCAGATGCGACCATAAAGATATTCTCTTATTTGCCGAATCCACGCGTTTGGAAAGCACTCGTGGCTGCACAATTTTGCGGTATCACTGTGACGGTAGCCGGTGACAAGCCGGCGAACCTGCAGAACTGGCTCTGGGACTTCGATGCCCGTGAATTACCCCCAGACGAACGCGTCGAGGATAGCCCACATGCGAGATTGAGCAAGCGCGGATTCAGCGGCACCCTTTACAAGACTGATGCATTTCTTCAGGCACACCCTTTCGGGACGGTACCTGCTGCTTTTAGTGAAGACGGCAGTATTGGCATTTTTGAGTCAAACAGTATTCTGCGAGCGGTGGTTCGCGCGGCTGAAAACGATCACGGGCTTTACGGAAAAACCGGTAATGAAGCTTCCAGGGTCGACAGTTTCCTTGATGCGGCCTTGGTACTGGCGCGCGAAGCGCAGGTCTATCTTCTGTCGATCAACGAACTCTCGCAGGTGACTCATGAAAGGATGAGCTCTGCCTACGAGTTTTACTTGTCAGGCATTAACCGATCACTTGCGACCAGTGATTACATAGCGTCGGATCAATTGACGATCGCTGATATAGGTTTCGTCTGTGATGTCAGCCAATTTTTGCGGGAACGGCTGCTTGAAGATAGCCTGAAGCAGCAAGGGTTTGCGGTGATCAGTAAAAATATGGAGCGGGAGTATCCACTCGCGACCGCTCATCTGAAAACCCTGGGTGCGATGCCTGAGTTCTCAACACACCTGGGCGATTATCTTTCAAAAGTTTTTTAACCTGGCGCAACTCCTTGCAAGCGGTAACGCCTGCCAGCAGTTTTTTTAGCGCGAGTGCTTGTGAAGATTTCTATCTACTTAGACACCAGTGTCTGGTGATCCAAATTTGAATGAATTTCAGCAATTACCAACAATACTGTTCCTCGGAAGATGTGGTTTATGACGTCTATTCTCACTCAACTTGCATATTCTCAACGTTTTGCATTGTTAAATGTCTCGACGAGTTTGGAATAGTCAAATCCATCGTTGCTGAACAGGCCATCGTTGTGCCCCAACAACCCAGCCATGGGTGCGCCGTGTTGTTCAATCAGGCGTTCGTCGTGTTCTCTATAGTCTTCAACCTGGCGCATCATGAGTCGCGTATAAGTAATATGACAAACCACCCTCTCACCTTCGGCTGTTCGCTCGCCACTGGAATGCCAAATGTTACCGTCCCAGACCACGATTGAACCGGGACCGCACTCGATTGACACCGCACCTGCCATTGCTTCAACTTCACCGGCATCGGGGTGACGCCGTAGATTTGCACTGCCAGGAATCACCTGTGTGGCACCGTTTTCCTTCGTGTATTCATCACAAGCCCAACAAGCCGTGAGTAACATGTTGTGTTCCGGGAATGGCGCCGGTAACCAGTTATGATCTGCGTGCAACCCCAACATCGGCTCGTCTTTTCTTCGCACGCTAGCGGCAACCTGGCTGATTAGATGTCCACGACCCACAGAGAATTCGGCCAACGCCATCAGCTTTGGATTAAGAACTGCTTGTGCATATACAGGATCCCTCGCCAACAGCATTCTTGCACCGCCCTTTTTAGCGTCTTGCAGGATCTGCTCTCGCAGTTGATTGTTAAATTGTTCATCGGCAGCGTTCTCTACAACTGTCCATCCCTCCATAGCGAGCTGTCGACAATTTTCTGTCAGCCCTAGTTCCTGGACAAGCGGTGTCAACTCGTCAGAAATCGCTTCCGGCGGGAGAGTGTCAAAGTACGTATCTGGTCTTGCCATTTTATAACCTCCAACTCTTGCATGTTCTCATGCCCAGAGATGTATTCGGTGCGATAGTTGCCCACGATTTAACCAAATTGCGTGGGTCGGGGGAAATTTAACTGGATATACAGGTCAACATCACCCCTGCCCAACCCAGGTATCGCCTAAAAGATTGACCAGCCTGCCTGTAAGCCTTTAGATTCAAGCCGTTACAGCCATTGACCATTCAGAGGATCACCTCGCCACGGTGATTAAAATTTGAATGAATTTCAGCAATTACCAACCATACTGTTCCTAAGAAATTGTGGTTTAAGAGAAAGATAGATGATATCAAAACGCCGATTTATTCAAGGCAGCATGCTGGCGACCTTATTCCCTATGAAGTTCCGACTGCTAGCCGAGGAAAGCACTATGCAAAGTATAATCGCTGAAATCATCAGCGAGTATGCCGGTCAGGGTATTCACCGCACCGGTACCAATGTTGATAATCAGAGTGCAGACTGGCTGATGCACAGGATTGAGATGCTAGATGTAGTCGCTACTGACACAGCGTTTGAGTTTCAGCGTTTGCAGCCCATCACCACCCAATTGTCGTTAGTTGGTTCTACAATCCCAGGCGTGCCACTTTACGACTGCCACTACACTAACGAGAGCGCCATCACGGGCAGCATCGGTGAACTCGGCAGCAATGCTGATATCGGCGTTAGCATGTCTTTGCCATTTGCCTCTGCTCCTAACGGGCTCCTTATCCATGCAGCGAGAAAAGAAGGGCAACACAAAGCAATTGTTGTCGTCACGGATAGCCGGCTACCAAAAGATGGTGTGGCATTACTTAACGCCGAGGACTTTACCTCCCCTTTTGGGCCACCGGTGTTGCAGGTGGCAAACAAGCACTGGGCAGACATCCAATCTGCGATAAAGTCAGGGATGGAAGCCAGCCTTGTGCTTCAGTGTGAATATGTCAAAGCAACCGCAAGAAATGTAGAAGCCAGGATTGAAGGCAGTAAACCCGACCTCGACCCCATTGTTGTTATGACGCCTCGTAGTGGTTGGTGGGCGAATGCCTCTGAACGCGGCGGCGGTATCGCGTGTTTTCTGGAAATCATGCGCGCAGTCAAAGCGGCGGCGCCAAAAAGAGATGTCATCTTCACTGCAAATACCGGTCATGAGCTAGGCCACACAGGGCTGGACTTGTTCCTGCACAATAACGCCGGATTGATTCAGGATGCTCACATCTGGATGCACCTCGGGGCCAATTTCGCCGCGAAATTCGGCTCTCAGGTCAGGCTCCAATATTCCGATGACGCAGCTGTTACAAGCCTCGACCCTTGGCTAAGAGAACATGGTTTGACGCCAGGTGCCGTAACGCCCATTGGGCAGCGCCCCTTGGGAGAGGCGCGTAACGTCTACGATGGTCAGGGCCGGTATATTTCTATCCTCGGTGGAAATGGACTATTTCACCATCCGGATGACCAGTGGCCAGATGCTGTTGACTTGGCGATGACCGTTAAATGGATAAAGGCTTTTACACAATTGGCTGTCGCTGTAGCAGGGAACGCTAACCCATGAAGCTACGGTGAAAACGTTTATTGGGCGCCCACTGATCCAGATATCATTCAGAAGAACCTGGATCACATCGAAGCACAACCACCGACGTCTAATTTTGCGACTGCCGTTCAATTATAAAATGCGCCTGGATATACACGGCAACATCACCCCTACCCAACGTATATGTCGCCTAACAGATTGACCAGACCGCCTTTAAGTCATTAGATCCAGGCCGTTGGCCTTGGGCTAAAACCTGGGCAGCGTCAGAAATAAGTTCACAGACGGTGACGTGCTGAAAAGCTTGGATGCTAAAAAGGGCTTGGGTGAAGAATGATCTATAACGCGAACGGCTTCGTATATGCGATACGTCATTGAAATCTCCAAACTTGTTTTATGGCAAAAATCGCGGTTATAGGGTCAGGCATTTCAGGTCTGACGTCAGCTTACCTGTTGGCCCAAAAACATCAGGTGACAGTCTACGAAGCCAACGACTACCTTGGCGGGCACACCCATACCCATCTCATTGAGCTTGCAGGAAAAACGTTAGCAGTAGATACGGGCTTCATTGTCTACAACGACCGAACCTACCCCAATTTCATTCGCCTACTTGAAAAGCTAGGGTGCTCTGGGCGGCCTACAGAGATGAGCTTCTCAGTAAAAAGGCCAGGGCTGGAATATAACGGACACAATGTAAATGCGCTGTTTGCACAGCGTAGCAACCTGGTTAACGTCAAATTTCTCGGGATGTTACGAGATATTCTGCGTTTCAACAGAACGGTGTCTGCAATCGGCAGTGATGACCGTCGCAGTCTCGGAGAGTACCTGTCTGATGAGCATTACGGCACGGCTTTTCGGGAGGATTATCTTATTCCTATGACCGCAGCAATATGGTCGACGGGAGATGCCGACGTGATCCATTTTCCAATCCGTTCTCTTGCGCAATTTTTTGTCAATCACGGTTTGGTTGACTTGAAAAACAGGCCTCAGTGGCGTGTGGTAACAGGCGGTTCCCACAGCTATGTGAAAGCCATGCAATCACAGATCGGAGAGGTGAAACTCGGTTCGCCCGTTGATCGAATCGAGCGGGCAGCCGAGCATGTTTTGGTCAGATCAAAAGGTCAAGAGCATCGGTATGACGAGGTAATCATTGCGGTGCACAGCGATCAAGCACTGGGGCTGCTTGGAGACCCTTCTCTTGCGGAACTAGAAGTCCTGTCACCCATGCGTTACTGCTCAAATGAAGTGACATTACATACCGATAGCAGTCTGCTGCCGAAACGAAAGCTCGCTTGGGCCAGTTGGAACTACGACGCTGGATTGCAAAAAGAAAAAGCGACACTGACATACAACATGAACATTCTGGCAGGCATTGAAAGTAACAAGGACGTGCTGGTTACACTTAACGATGAGGGCAAAATCGATCCTACCAAAATTTTGAGGACTGCCCGTTATGATCATCCCGTTTTGAATCAACAGATGATCGAATCTCAAGACAGGCACGCTGAGATATCCGGAGTGAACAGGACACACTATTGTGGGGCTTATTGGCGCTATGGTTTTCACGAGGACGGTGTGGTGAGTGCTCTCGATGTTTGCAAAAAATTTAGGGTGGGGCTTTAGAATGGAAAGCGCTCTCTATAGAGGTGAACTGTTTCACAATCGGATGAGTCCGGTCAGACACACCTTCAAATACGATCATGCTTGCGTTTTTGCCGACATTGAAAATATTCAGAATATTGCAGATATAAGTCCTTTTGTAAGTGTCGAGAAGCCGAATTTGCTCAGCTTCTATCGTCAGGATTTTCTGCCTTCGGAACGGTCACTCTATGAGGAAGTGTGCCTTCGTGTTTTACAAAAGACAGGTGAAGTGTTTCGAGGGAAAGTCTATCTACTCGCCAACTGGCGATCTTGTGGAATGACAATGAACCCGCTCGCCTTGTTCTATTGTTTTGAAAATGATGTTTTGGAATACGTGATCGGGGAAGTGCACAACACCCCATGGAACGAACGTCATGTCTATGTATTGGCGCTGGCCGATTCTCCGATGACCTCTAAGAAAAACTTTCATGTGTCACCTTTTATGCCAATAGATTTGTGTTACGGGTGGGCTGTGAATGTCCCGGGTAAGAAACTCACCGTGAGCATAAACGTCGATCAACAGGGTAAAAAAATATTTTCAGTGACTATGCAACTTAACGAACAACTGTTAACGAAAAATGCTCTGCATAAAATGATGGGGCGCTTCCCGATGATGGCCCTCAGTACACTAATGTCCATTTACTACCAGGCGCTTAGGCTGTGGATGAAACGGGTGCCTATTTTTAGTCACCCTGGGAAGATAGAAGGAAAAGCATGAGCTCTTTGGACCTATTGCGTAATAATGCTGCGACTCATTTTGGAAGTGCTTTGTTCAAAATGTCTGTTTTTAATTTTCTTAAACGAATTAGCGATGGGCAATTATTGATCGTAGATGGCAGCGACGAGCGGAAGTTCGGCAGTAAAGGTATGAGGGTGTCGCTTATCATTCACGACAAGCGTGCTTACTCAAAGCTTCTCCTGGGTGGGCCTATTGGCGCGGCTGAAGCCTATATGTTGGGTTACTGGTCTACTGACAACCTGACCGGGCTAATACGCATCTTTCTGCGTAACCGGAAGGAACTGGAAGATTTCAATACCAAGGCGTCAATGATAAAACGGCCGCTACACAGTTTATTTCACAGAATGCATCGCGATACCTTGTCGCAGAGCAAAGAAAATATATCCGCGCACTATGATCTTGGCAATGACTTTTTCCAATTATTTCTTGACCCCAGCCTGACATATTCATCGGGTTATTTTTGTGATTTCAGGGACACAATGGAAGAGGCCTCCTTCCAAAAAGTCGACCGTATTTGTCGAAAGCTTGAACTGAAGCCAGAGGATGAGGTGCTTGAAATAGGAACTGGGTGGGGATCTTTTGCCCTCCATGCTGCGACCCATTATGGCTGCAAGATTACAACAACAACCATATCGGATGAACAGTATGAGCATGTGGTTAAAGCGGTTAGAGACAGATCGCTCGAACAACAAGTCACTGTACTCAAAAAAGATTATAGATCGATTAAAGGCCAGTACGGAAAAATTGTTTCGATCGAGATGATTGAAGCAGTCGGGCTTGAGTATATGCCCACTTTTTTCAGAGCGTGCAGCCAATTATTAAAACCAGGGGGCTCGATGCTGATTCAGGCGATAACTATTTCGGAAGACCGGTTTGAGAGCGCAAAAAACTCTGTGGACTTTATACAGCGGTATATTTTCCCGGGCGGTGCGCTACCTTCGGTTGAATTGCTAATGGGCGAGAGTCAGCAGGCCAATCTGAGACCTTTCGGGGTAGAAGATATGACTCAACATTATGCTGAAACCATGCTGAGATGGCGTTTGAAATTTGAAGAAAACTTAAATGAAATTAAAGATTTAGGTCGTGGCGATACGTTTCTTAGAATGTGGGATTACTATCTTTGTTACTGTGAAGGAGGGTTTTTAGAAAGCGCTATCGGTTGTGTTCATATGCAGTTTCAGAAAACTGAAAGCGGACGTGAATTAGCATGAGTATGGCTATAGCTTTAGCGGAGCAAGGTTATGTGCCCGATACGATCGTTCGCCTTGCGATTCGGAGGTTACTCAAGAAAAGGCTTCTGCAAGATAGGGCGCGCCGAACGCCAGAGGGTAAAGCTGAGTTGATTAAAGAAATGTGTCAGGGTCCGGTAGCAATAAATACCGGGGATGCAAATCAGCAGCACTACGAGGTTCCAACAGGTTTTTTTCAACTGATGCTTGGTTCACGGATGAAGTACAGTTGTGCTTCTTTTGATGATGAAAGAGCGGCGCTGAACGAAGCAGAAGAAAACATGCTGGCGCTTTGTTGTTCAAGGGCCGAACTGGAAGACGGACAGAGTATTCTTGAGTTGGGCTGTGGTTGGGGTTCGTTGTCGCTTTACCTGGCAGAGCATTATCCTTCCAGTCAGATTTCTGCCGTTAGTAACTCTGCAACGCAACGAGCATACATAGAGACAGAAGCTTCGAAGCGAGACCTGAAAAATCTTCGTGTGATAACAGCCGACATGAATGATTTCAGCACAAATGAGCGATTTGACCGTGTCATGTCGATAGAGATGTTTGAGCACATGCGTAATTATCGAATGCTGTTCCAGCAAATCTCCGAATGGTTAAAACAAGACGGAAAACTGTTTTTCCACATCTTTTGTCACCGAGATATGCCTTATTTTTTTGAGGCTGATTCGAAGGACGACTGGATGGCTAAACATTTCTTTACAGGAGGGGTGATGCCTTCGTTCGACTTGCCATCGCACTTCAACGAGCATTTGAGCCAAGAGAAGGCCTGGGAAGTAAATGGACTGCACTACGCGAGAACCTGTGCCGAGTGGCTAAAAAATCTAGATCAAACGAAACCTGAGGCGTTGAAGGCTATTGCTCATTCCGGCAATCCTGCCTCTGAAGATATCCAATTTAATCGATGGAGAATGTTCGTCATGGCCTGCCAGGAACTTTTCGCTTACGCAGAAGGAAAGGAATGGCACGTCGCTCACTATTTATTCGCAAAGCAGTAGTTATCTCTGAAAAAACGTCAAAAACGACGATGAGATCTAATTAGGGTGAGGGAACTTCTAATGCATCTAATGCAATAGCAACGAACATATGACCCTTAAGCCAAATAAGACCAAAAGGCAGATCTGGGCTGTGCGATTGAGATATAGTTGTCCCTCTACGTCTTGTCCTTGGTAGGCTTCTTGTGAAATTTCTAAAGCTGGCGGGCCTTGTAGCCCTGCTATTGGCCGTCTGCGCCTGTGGTGCCTACCTCGGCAGGCACGAGTTCACGCGTATGAATGAAGAGCTGCCATCATTTACTGCGGCAGCGGGGGAAACTCAGGAAGAGCGCATTGCTATGCAGGATGGCGTGAAACTCTTTGCTACTGTGATGCTGCCTAAGGGCGAGGGTCCGTTTCCAGCGGTACTGGTCAGAAATCCCTATGCTCGATTCTCCACTGTCATGCGAGACACGCTTTGTGGCCGCTTTGTTCGTTACGGTTATGCCTGCGTGCTTCAGGATGTTCGCGGGCAGGGCGAATCGGAAGGTGAGTGGAGCCCGATGGTGAATGAAGTCCGGGATGGCAGGGACACGATAAACTGGCTTGTTGGGCAAACGTTTCAGGACGGAAATATTGCAATGGTTGGCCCGAGCTATCTCGCTTCGGTGCAATACGCCGTGGCCGCCTCAGGATTGCCGAAAGAAGTGAAGACCCTGGTTCCAGCCGTATACACAACAGACCTGTCGGATGTACTTTACAGCAACGGCATGTTCCGGCATGAAACGTTTACTGCCTGGGCCAGCATGATGAGGGGCACCAACAGTGATGTTGACGATGCAGGTGGTGACTACCAGAAGGCAATCAGGTACCTGCCACATAACAAGGTGGATACCGAGGTGTTTGGTCTGCCGATGCCCTGGTACCAGGACATGATAGATATCGAGCGGGCGCAAAAATCTTTCTTCAATAATCCCGATTCCCTATTGATCGCCGAGGTGCCAGAAAGAATTGAGGTGCCAATTCTGATGGTGAGTGGCTGGTATGACGTTTTCTTTGGTGGGCAGATGGCCGACTGGAAGAAACTGGCTACACGGAGCAACAGCCGGTTTGTACTTGGACCCTGGACACATTCGGGTGGCAGCGGTGAAGCATTCGAGATTGAGAATGCAGAAGGAGGTTTGTTCCAGTGGAAAGAGATGCTGCCCTGGCTCGAGCACCACCTGAAAGGAAAACCCCTTGAGAACCCGGCAGGGCTTTACGCCTTCACGATGGGCGAGAATGACTGGCACTACTACGAGGAATGGCCGGGACCGGTTGCCAAACAAACCTTTAGCTTGAACAAGTTGTTCGATTCGTCCGGTTGCGATGGCGGTGAACTAGCGCTTGAGCAGGTTTTGAGCGAACCGGTCAGCTATCAGTATGATCCACTTGATCCGGTACCAACGAAGGGTGGCGCAGGTATGCTTGCCTTCATTTTGCCCGGCTTCGAGGGCGCGTCACCTGCCAACGTTCTACAGGATGGTTTGTGTGTGCGACAGGACGTTTTAACTTTTGTTACTTCACCCTTCGAATCGTCGATGCTGATTGCCGGTCAGATCAGCGTAAATCTGGAAATTTCTTCCAGCGCTCCAGATACGGCTTTTACTGCAAAACTGATAGAGGTTTTCCCCGATGGCAGCGCAGTTAACATCAGAGACAATATCACTTCTCTCGCGTACCGGGACGGTGGCTTTAATCTCCGGGAATATAAGCCTGGGGAGTCGATAACACTGAAGATCGATATGTGGCCGATCGAATGGCGAGTGTCGGAAGGCTCTCGAGTTCGACTGGATATCTCTTCTTCAGATTTTCCGAAGTTCCATGCCCATAGAAATCGCGCAGGACCCTGGGCTGAACAGGACGGTGTTGATGTGGCGACCCAGACGCTCTTTGGCGGCACACTGGAATTACCCGTTTCTACCCGCTGAGCGAGAAAGACCAACCTGGTGTGAAATTGGAGGCGGGACCAAGTGTCAGCACGAACTGAAGCAAGGGATCAGGGCCCTTAGTTTCTGACCCAGAGTAGTTCTAATTGTCATACTGCGACTACTGCGCTCGAAGATGCTAAATTTAGTGAACCTGATGGTACTTTCAGCATGTAAATGGCCCCCTCGGGAAAAAAGTGCGGAATCTGCAGTAATCCTGCTAACGTCACTTTCAAAGATGGTCTAATCTCTGTTCCTATTCAATCGTTCGCCGGGATAGCCAGAATAAATCAAATTGCACCCTAGCCCTTAACGAGACATCTATGGCTGATTTTGGAACCGGTTTTTCATTCTACCGAAAAACGCTACGCCGCCGCCTAGGCACCTGGCTAACTAGCATGGGTTTAGTGATCGAGCGCACCGCTAAGTCGGAGAGCTTTGACGCGTTGATGCAACGCCGACTCAATGTCACTAAACGTGATGGTCAAGGTTTTTTCTTCGTTCAAATTGGCGCCAACGATGGTGTATCCCACGACCCTATTCACGGCTTTGTCACTGCCAATCGTCTATCCGGCATAGTAGTAGAACCGCTACCGGATGTGTTTCAGAAACTACAACAAACCTACCAAAATCACTCCCAAATTAGCGCACTTAACCTAGCCGTTCATAGCGAGCTTGACCAAGTCACCCTGTATCGCCCAAATCCTGAAACCGCTGGCGCGCTATCGGGCATCGCGTCCTTTAGCGCTGACCGCCACGAGCTAACAAGCAAACGTTCGGGGCTAACCGCAGATGACATGGTGGCCGTAGAAGTACCCGCAAAATCGTTGATGGCTATACTGGAAGGAGCACAGGTACCCCACTTGGATTTATTGCAAATTGACACGGAAGGGTACGACTTCGAAATTTTGGCATCACTGGATTTAGAACGATACCAGCCATCCATTATTCGCTTTGAACACGGCGTTTATAGCGGTGTGGATGCTCGACCAGAGTTACGCGATGCATTAACGCGGCTCTACGACCACGGTTATAGCATTGCCATGGAGCGCGTAGATGCCATGGCGTGGCGACATGCAGACATTAGTAAACGCAAATAAAAGAACAACGATGTCTCAAGCAGGAAGTTTTAATGCCTTGTTTGAGAGGCTGTTATTAACGTAGCTGGTTTGTCTCTGGTGTCGAAGACCAGAGATTCATCGACTTTCGTAGGCCTTCAGCTTTAGCGCCTTCGGCCTGGGTTTTGTGATGAGTACACTCTGAGTTGAGTTCCCGGCTTTAAGCAGGCGGTCTCTCAAAAACCAGCTTTTTCAATTTTTTCAATCCCGCAGTATATTCTCCGTAGCCGTTCGTCTTGTCGCCCCACGCAGAGCCCCGAGATAGCCCAAACATAGTCACGAACGATTCTAAATGGTCCCTATTGGCCAAAAGACAATGGCCTCAAGCGCCCCTGTGCCGTGTTCTGGTCTAATGGAACAAGACACTTTCATGAGAGACAATATAGTTAATCATAAAGGTGTTAATTATGACGCAAAAACGCAATTACAAGCAGTACCCGAAATAGTTTAAAGAAGAAGCTGTGACCGCTTATATGAGGTATTACAACCAGGAAAGGCTTCATTCGAGCAATGACGATATGTCACCCGTGAAGTTTGAAATATCTCAAATGAAAGTGTCCTGTTTAGGTTGACCAGAACAATGGCCGCACCCGGGCAATTAGCGTAACTAGGCGTCACTCACGTCTCGCCGACGTTCTACACATTTACTGACGACTATTATTGTTTAAGATCCATGTGCGCTGACGCTAATGAGGAAAACAAGTATTGGCGCCCGAACTTCAGAAATTAATCAGGAACCAACCAGACAACCAATCTGATTCGATACTCAGACTTTCGATCGAAAGCCCTGTTATAATTCCTATCCTCCTCAATCCTCTAATACTAGTCTGCCATCGTCAAACCACTGGGTACACTGCTTGGCATGTTTCGTCGATCATCCAGAAAACCGTTATCCGTTAAGGCATGCAGAAAACTCATTAGGTGACCAAAATCTTTTTCGTTTATAAAAACAGGGGCTAACTCATTACGGTGCCCGATTTGCGATACACGCCAGTAGTCGTTCATCACGACAAAATCTTGTCCATCCAAGTCCGCGCGTGACGGCAGGCGCACCTGACTCCCGTCATAGCCAAGTAGGCTTTCCTCTGGGTTTAGATGATGGCGAACGACTGCTTCTAAAGTATCAAAAGCACCGGCATGCCCGTACGGCGCCGTTAGAGCAACATTACGTAAACTCGGCGTAAGAAATCTAAATCTGTCATCTGCATCGCCGGTGACGGCTTCTCGACCAAAATCATCGCGACCATCGTCATAGCCTTCAGAGTTATGTCCCTTGCCGGGACCAATCTGCGGCATGGCAATCGCATGAAAACCATGGTCCGTTTGAAACTTACCACTGTGACAGCTGCTACAGTTTGCTTTGTCGTAGAATAATTTCATTCCTTTCATTTCGCTTCCACTCAACGCTTGACTATCGCCACGCAGGAACTGATCAAAACGACTGTTGTCGGCACGCCCGGCAGCGCCTTCAAATGAGGCAATGGCGTTGGCCGCATCTTTAAATTGAATATCGTCAGCCGTGCTTATCTGCTCTGGATAAGCATCCCGAAACATCACAACATATTCGGGAATTGCGCGTAGCCGCTGCGCCAAAAGGTCCCAAACGCCATTTTCACCAGCCAACCTTCCCTCGAAAGCCGCATTCGCCACGGGGTTTTCGCCCGCTTGACCCGCCATTTCTGTGGACGAGGTTACCGGAAACATGGCCTGCGCAGCCAGCACGCTATCAAGCCCTAGAGGTAGCTGGTCACCTGCTGGGGAGTTGAAACCTGAGGCCTCTAAATCGTCTACAGACAATCTTCCATCATGAAACATGACAGAAAATTCTTTCGCAGCCAGATTAAAAACATGCGGAGTATGACGCGGAATACGCCCTTGAACAGCATCAACACCACTGCCGGTATCACGAGCAAGGCCTAGACCTTTCCCGCCTTCACCAATAGAAAGCGACAAACCATCTCCTGTCCCGGCCAAAGGGTGATGACAGGTAGCGCATGAAATGTTGCCGTTACCACTGATGATTTTATCGAAAAACAGCGCTCTTCCAAGCGCTACTTCGGCACCAGACGGAGTCGAATAAAAATCATTATCGCTGATAGGGAAAGGCCTGGTGCTTTGCGCGTGCACGACCGCGGTCAAACTACAGACGACCAATCCGACGTACAATCTTCTTAATCTCATACCCATCCCGTAAAAACAGCGCTAGTAAAAAGAAAAAGCAACTTTGACCAAAAGAGTATAGGTCTTTAAATGTAAATAATTGCTTATATTTGTATCTGTTTTGCAAGCTCGACTGGCGTCCGAACATTACGGCAGGGCATCCCTATTCCTGGATGACTGATATCTGTAAAACTGTTGTTCGACAGCATGTAACCAGCGGCTAGCAGTCGAACGGAGTTATCACGTAGACCACCCTGCGGGTGATCGCAGATGTCACCGATCCGGACGCGATTCAAACCATTCTGGCGCATCTGAGGCAACGCGTGTCCCCTGATGCTGTGCACCGGCAAAGGCCGGGGCCGCAAAACGATCTCTTTGCCGCTACCTGATGGTTGAAACCACGGCAGCGCATTGCTCCTTACGCCAACAGAAAAGCACATTGGCTAATCGCTCATCACCAAGTCAGCCAATCACCACAAACAACAACAAAACTTGGTAGCGTTTAACCACTACTCGTCATACAGCCCCAATCTTTCATCAAACAAGCAGCCAATCGTTCTGGTTCGATACTCAGACTTTCGATCGAAAAGCCCTGTTATAATTCCTATCCTCGACCAGCGTTTTAATCAGGACCGGCTCTTAGCGCTAGCCAAGACACAGGCATCAAAGGAACAGAGTCTCGCTTTCTTGCTGGATATTGCTATCGAAATGAATCCGAGCGATGGCACCGGCGTGTCAACAAATGCGTTCGACCAATACCTGACTACCCTGCTTCTCGCGAGCATGCGGAACGAAGATGAGCGGCAAATAGATCGTTTACTAGGCGTCGCTAACCAAACGTTTCAATGTAATGATGTTGATGGGTCAACAATAATGATCGACACCTTGGTTCAAGTTCAGTTCCTCAATGACGCGGCTAATGGAGTCACTTGCACCGGTGAATGCACACGTCCCCTGGCAGAAGGCATGGTTCTGCAATTGATTGAACCGTCCAACCCAGACTTGATGATAGAGCCTGACCCAGAGTTCGCGGCTGAACCTGCCTTAAGCGCTCAATAGCTAAGCTTAGGGCTCCCCCCAACAACGGCTTTACCGTGACCCTAAATGGGGGGTACCAGTCACTTCCATACATCAGGATGCACCACTTTTAACCTTTGTTTACTCCCGGGAACTGCCGCAGCGTAAGCTGAGGTCAAGTGACCGACTAGCTCATTCTTTCGCTGTAATCCCAAGAGGTCATTTGAACCGGTCTTAGTCTAATGACGTACTCTTCATGGCTGCGACCAATAAGCCACTTTGCCAGGCGACTTTCTGCGTCACCCAGGTAACGTGGAATTACCGTGGTAAGCGTTTCCAGCGCATAATCCTTAGAAAGAGTAACCATCGCTTTCCCTCTGACACCACAATAGGGCGGCTCGTTCGGCGCAATCTCAAAAGAACATTTTTGGTTAGCCATAAGATCAGAAACCAATTGGCTGTTCTCATGTGATACGCAGAGCAGATCACCCCGTGGTTCATCAAACATATACCAGACCGAGCACAAGGTCGGATAACTACCGGTCGTCGTCGCTATACGCAAGGGGATTTTGGAAGTTGCCAAAAATGAGCAAACTTCTTGCTCGGACCAGGCACTGGATTTTTTCAGATTCATAAGACTTTTTTTCGGGTTCATAAGACTTTTTTCAGATTCATAAGAGAAGGAAACCTAACCTAGTTAATCGCTTGAGCAACCACCGGCACAACGACCTTAGGGCTACGCACCGAGGCTTTTTACGCGGCGAGCGGAATGCTTGCGGGAGTTATATGCCCCCTATTGTATCAGCATCGGTGATGCCAAATAGACTCCCGATCAACGATGACGCGATAATTTTATCGTTGATCGACTCAGTTTAAGCTGACATCGAATGTCTCGACAGGTTCGCGGAGCGGGTACGTGTACGTCAGAAAGACTGCGCTTACCTGCAGTAATGATCCGCTTTCCCGCGCGATTCGTAAAACCTTAAATACTAAGAGAAACACCCAATGTTCAGCCTGTTTAAAACTGCCCCTGACAAAAAAATTCGCAAAAAATACATGGCGAAGCTTGAAGAGGCCATGCTCGCGCAGAGAAATGGCAAGATACGGGAATATTCCTTCTTGACTGCAGAAGCTGAGGCCCTTCGAGAGCAACTAGAGTTACTTCAGCCCGCTCCTCCGCAGTGAACCCTTTACCACTAACTTACACGCTTCAAAGTGGCGACTTTTTTTTATACAAGCGCGCATACCGAGTCTCTGCCCAAGCGTTGTATACCTTGCCAGCAAACCACCGCACCACTGGCCACTTTAGCCATTGCCACGCCCATCCCCAGCGCGTGTGTTCCCATGCTGCGATGTTCGCTTCAATCCCGATCTTGAACGTACCGTCAGCACCCTGCAAATGAAGCACTTTCAACATCTGGTGTTTAACGCCTTCGTCCATTTCCTCCTGATGTATATCGACTAGCTTCAAATGCATGGGCTGATGGGCACCAAGGCGTGCCATCTCCGCATTGCATAGTGGACATTGTCCATCGTAATAGAGTGTCTCTGACTGGTTACTCATGATCTCCTTACTCCTGAGGACAAGGCTCTTTCCTGATCGTTGTGCGCCTTAAAGCTGAAAATTTTGCCTTGGACTTCCCGCAACACCTGCCTGGTCGCCTGTGGGGCCATCAACAGCGAGGGCGTGACAATAAGGGTCAGCAGCGTTGCAAAGCTGAGTCCTGACACGATCGCCGAAGCGAGCTGTACCCAATAAGAAGCGACCGGCCCCCCAACCTCGACTTCCCTACCAATGAGATCTATAGAGATGCCCGCTGCCATCGGCAGCAATCCAAAGCCTGTGGTGAAAGTTGTCAGGAACACAGGCCTGAGTCTTTGACATCCCGTTGTGATGATCACCCGCCGCATATCCCAGCCAGGGTTCTCACGGCGAAGATAGTTAAAAGTATCAATCAACACGATATTGTTGTTAACGATAATTCCGGCAAGCGCGACAATCCCTATACCCGTCATGATGGCGCTGAAGGCATAACCCGTAATTACGAGACCTAACAACACGCCTACTGTTGACATCACAACCGCGGAAAGGACCAGCAGCGCCTGATAGAAACTGTTGAACTGAGTGACAAGCAGAATGCCCATGAGTATGAGCGACAGCGTAAAGGCAACACCAATAAACTGCACCACCGCTTTTTGCTCCTCGTTAGCACCGCGGAATATAACTTTTACCGAGGGATCCACTTTTTGGGTCGATAACCAGCCGCGGATTTCATCTACTTTGTCGTTGGCCAGAACACCCGGCGCAGGGTTTGCTCTGACATACATCACTCTGTCTCCGTTCTGCCGGAATATCGTCGATACTTTCGGCTTAGCTTCCCGCTCAACGAAGCTGGAGATCGGTACTTGACCCCCTGGGGTGCTGACACGTAACTGGTCGAGATGGGAGACTCCGCGGTATTCCTCTGGATACCGAACACGAATATCAACTTCGTCCTCGGCATCATCCGGCCGGTATTTGCCGACAAGAATACCGTTGGTAATCAGTTGGATAGCGGCCCCTACACTAGAGACGTCTGCACCTGACATCGCGGCCTTCGCCCGATCCACTCGAACCTGCCATTCAATACCCGGCACCGGTGCTGTGTCGTCAACCGCCACCAGACCATCCATAGATTTAAGATATGCACTTAAACTTCTGGCTTGCTGCGCCAAGGCGCCAAGATCAGGGCCACTCAATTGAATTTGAATTTCTTTACCAACCGGCGGCCCCATCTGCTGGGGACGCATCTCAGCACGCACACCAGGAACACCTTGGACTGCCTTTTCGTATTCCTGTTCTAATTCGTGCCCATTAAGGACTCGTTCACGCCGGTCACTCATCTGAATAAACATACTGCCTATACGATCTGGTGTCGTGCCGCCGGACCCAAAACTTAGACCACCCTGTCCGGTTCGGGTATAGATACTTTCTATATCGCCAACGGCCAGTACGCGTTTTTCAACGTCGGTGACGATATCTCGTAACTCTTCGGACGAATAGTTACCGCGCGCGCTGACATTGACGCCGGTGAAACTTGGCTCGACATCTACGAAAAACTGCGACCCGTTTCCGGCAACGCTATACAGCTGAACAACGCCGAACATCGTCAGAAGCGTCACGCCAATCACGAGCAGCGGTCGTTTGGTACTAAAACCAAGGATCCGGGCATAAAGCCCAACAACGCCACCAATTTCGTCGAACCTCCCCTGGTCGACCAGTAGGGTTGAACCCGTTTCTTCACTCGTTTGTTTTCTGCTGATGATCGCGCCCAGCACAGGCGCAAAAAACAATGCGTAGACAACCGCACCTATCAGCACAGCGAACACGGTAACCGGCAAGTATTTCATGAACTGGCCCGTCACACCCGGCCAGAACATCAACGGAAGAAAAGCTGCCAACGTTGTCCCCGTAGAAGCCAGCACCGGCAGGAACATACGCTTGGTCGCATATATATACGCCGCCCTCGGGGACTCCCCTGTTTTCATTCTTCGATCGGCCAGTTCCACCACGACAATGGCACCATCGATCAGCATCCCCAGCCCCAGCAACATGCCAAACATGACCATAAAGTTGTACGTGAATCCCAGAAGATTGACGAAAATAAACGCAAACATGAAGGAGAAAGGGATCCCGAAGGCCACCAAAAGGCCCGAGCGGATACCAATGGTGGCCACCACTACGGTCAGTACAAGAAACATTGCTGTCGAAATATTACCTTCCAGCGTTGAAATTTGTTCAACCGTGTCTGGTGTCATGTCGGCAATGTAGTTGATCTCGACATTGGTGGGGAAATCCTTTCGCATTGAATCGACGCGAGATTTAATTTCATCCACGACCTTAACGATACTGGTGCCAGGTCTTTTGGTTACTTCGATAACCACCGCTGGGGAGCCATTCGTACGCGTATACCCCTCTGCATCTTTAAAAGTTCTACGCAGCGTTACAACATCTTCAAGGGTGATCACCCCAAAGGACGTGGCGGTAATCGGAATCGACAGCACGTCCTTCGCATTTTCGATAACACTGGGCACCTTGACAGAAAAACTGCCTCTGCCTGTATCCACGGAACCTGCCGCGATAAGCCGATTGTTACTCGCGAATGCTGACAGCAACTCATCATTACTTATCCCGAAGGCCTCAAGTTGGGCCGGATCGATGACTGCCTCTAGCATCTCCTCTCGGTTACCTTCCAGACGGGCTTCCAGTACTTCGCTGATCCCTTCAATCTCGTCCTTAATCTGTCTTGCGATCCTATAGCGTGCCCGATCAGCGATGCCCTTGCCGCCGACACTGATTGTAATGATAGGAAAATCAGACGCCGATACCTCTTTAACGATCGGCTCTTCTGCCGTCGATGGGATCTTTGCCTTGGCCGTATCCACCGCTTCCCGTACGTCTGAAACTGCCTGGTCCTGATCAAAAGAGCTATCAAACTCAATGATCAGCGTCGCACTACCCTCGGCAGAATAACTGTTGATATCTTTGACGCCCTCAAGGGTTCGAAGCTCAAGTTCCATCGGGCGAGTCAGCAACCTTTCTGAATCCTCCGGTGATATTCCTTCATGGGGAATCATGACAAAAATGATCGGTATCGCGACATCGGGATCAGATTCAATAGGGATCAAACTATAGGAAACAATCCCGGCGAACATGATGGCCGCGAGCAAGGATAATACTGTTCGGGTTCTGTCAATTGCCCCGCCAATGAAGTTCAAGGGATGGTCACCAGCGTGCTTAAGAGTGAGTAATCGATGCTTACGAGCTGTCCCTCTGACACTTCTTCATGACCTACTGTAATCAGGTTGACCGCCGTCGGCAGGCCCTTCACCCATATCCCTGCAGGGTTTTCGTCCGCGATTTCTACGGTTTTGAAACGGACCCTACTATCACCGTCAACGATTCGCACGCCAACATCTCCTGCGTCATCAAGGACTAGGCTGGCCGGTGAAATCAGGTGCACCTTCTCTTCACCGACAGGAATCTGCATCTGCGCAGTCAAACCAGTTCTTATCAGTGCGCCGGGATTATCTATAGTCACTTCCACAGGGTAGGTGCGGATCTTATCGTCCGGCGCGTGCCCGACATAACTCACCAGGCCGACGTACCGCTCCCCTGTAATCAGCTGAATGTTCACCTCGTCTTCCAGGCTGACAAGACCAATACTCTTCTCAGCGACCTGCCCTGCCACGAGCATTGGGTCTACTTCCATCAGGCTGACGCACACGGACCCTGGACTGAGGTAATCTCCTACCTCTACCGGCTGAGCGGTCACTACCCCATTGAATGGGGCAAAAATTTCTGTCTTCGCCAGCGCTAAGCGCGCATCCTCCGTTCTGGTTTTGCTTTGCTCGAGCGCCGCCCTTGCCTTTGCCAGCACCGTCCCGGATTGCAGCCCTTTTTTGTTAAGATCAACAAATCCATCATGCTCCAACTTCGCACTTTCCAGTTCCGCCAACGCCTGAGTGTGCTCGGCCCCGCGTGCATCTACGGCAACCCTGCATAGCAGGTCACCCTTGTTAACGAACAGGCCTTTTTCACCCGGCATCTCAACGACTTTGCCCGCGACTTCTGCCTTCACCTGAACCATTCGGTTCGCAGCGGTCTGTCCTCTCACGTCAAGAAACAACGTTCTGGTTTCCGACCGGCTCTGAACCGCACGGACCAGGGCCATCTCTTCACTGACCCCGAATTCCACTGGCGCAGATTCCTGTGCCTCGACAATGCTATTGCTCCACTCCCCTGAAAAAACCCACAAAGTCATTACCAGCACGATAAAACTAACGACTAGATGCTTATTACTCACACACACTCCTTGAACGACGCGCCGACTCTGGCGATGCGGATTTAAAAATTTAATAGCGCGTAACCGTTCAAAGCTAACGTGCTTGATGGATTAAGTGGGCCTAACACCCACCCCGGCAGGATGCCGAGACAATGGATTAAAGAAAGGATATACGCCCCTTAAGGTGGAACAGATCATCGAATACAAGGAACAGTCAATATGGAACGGCCGTTCGAAACTCACACCGCAGGTACTTACAAAGTGCCCGACTCCTCGCGACAGTACGCTACAATTAACTGGTGATGACCACTCGCATCAAAGGCCAATGTGGACACCTTGTTGCTGGGTAATAGTTGCTGGGTAATAGTTGCTGGGTAATAGTTGCTGGGTAATAGTTGCTGGGTAATAGTTGCTGACTAACAGTTGCTGACTAACAGTTGCTGACTAACAGTTGCTAACTGATCGTTGTTAGTTGATATCGTTCGCAGACATCGTGTGAGCAAGATCAATGGATCGCTCAAGAAGTTGGTCGATCTGCAGCGCCACCACCGGGCTAAACTGGAAGCCGAGGAACGCGCATTTAGAGAGCTCTATCACTGCAGCCAACACCATTTCCTCACGCTCGGGCTCTGCCATTAACGGCAAAAGACCTGCAAAGAAGTTATGCTGATCCATCTCTCCTTCCTCAACCAGCGTTTGGCACAGGGTCACAATGGGAAGTGTGATTTCGTCGTAAACTAGCGTTTGAAAGTCCATCTGGTGGCCTCGGTTTGAAATAAAAAACTACCTTTCCTTCCACTCTTTTGCGAGAAGGGCCGGTGTCGTCAGGTTGGTCAAAAGAAATGGCCCCAGCCTTCGGAACCCTAAACACACGGCAGTGAAAGCTCCTACCTGCATTAAGGCCACCCCCAGAGCGCCAGCCAGACATAGCTTGGATAGCAGCGGTTCATCACCCAGGACCCACCAACCCATCAAGAGCGCGATCGGTGTTCCAACGCTACCTGAGAACTGCAAAACTAACTTCTTCCATCTTGCCAGTTGCTGGTAGGTCCCAAATCGCATCTTGAATCTCGGCTCAAAATACCAAAGGTAGACGTAGGAATAACGAACCCCAAGAAGCATCCCCGTAGAAATTTTCGTCAACGGCTGCAGACACAATGCCAACAAGACGATCGAGGCTAGTCGCAGCAGAATGCTTTCTGCCGTCATGGCCCAAAGGCTCATCGTCAGCAGAAAAGACTCAAAGACCAGCCCTGCCCAAAACGGCGCTTCAGGGAACCGATTGCGCCTGTGAAGCTTGTTACTGATCCGTGTCAGATCCTCGCTCAACGTTGACGTTACGTCCTGCTCCAAACTTTTTAAAACACCAAGGCCCTTTTGCCAGTCCCCGACGCGATACGTCCCTGAATCCAGGGTATTCTCTATTCGGTCCATCACCTGTCTGATTTCCAGCGTTGAGCTTTTCTCTGACATAAGGTTATGCGACAGGGACCCAGCCCATGCACCAGCCTTCTTCCGCTACCAACCGGTTCTGAAACAATGCACACCCACCCATTGCTGTCGTTGCGCTGTCTTTGTAAAATAGGCAGTTGCCACATATCTGATCTGATCCAGCCACTCCCATCTTGTCCGTTCTTGAGGCCGAGCTGGCAACTTCTACGTATTTCAGTGCAATTGCAGAGGGATCATCGACCGGCACCTTCTCGATCGCCGCGGCAGATGCCGGAGATATTAGTTTGACCTGGCTCAGCAGGGGCAATGTCGCAGCGATTGAGCTAAGCTTTATAAATTGTCTTCGAGTTACCATTAGCTTTCCTATTTTCAATTGTTACGGAAGTTTTACGTTCAGATAGACAGAGAGGATCAATTACCTCACCATCGTCTGCCGCGCACGATAAAAACGTAAGAACCTTAAAATTTAAGGGCCTTAACGACCAATCAGTAATGTTACAGTCTCACTCTGACATATAGACAATCTCTGTCGTTAGCTTGACTCGGATTAGGAGCAAAAAATTGGACCCCGGTGACACGATGAGCGTACCTTTGCTCCGAAAAACGCCAGAAATAGAAAATGCTCGATCCCACTGGCAGTACAGAGGCGGATCTCGCCCAGCATTTGCGACGGAACCCAAACAGGGACAACATTCGGTTTGGGATTTTCCCAGACCACCTATCATAGAAGATGTACCCGTCACGATGACTGTCCGTTTTAAAACACAAATCATCGCAGAGACGCAACGAGGTCGGCGCGTTATTGAAACCGCCGGCGCACCTACCTATTACTTCCCTCCAGAGGATGTTTTCGCGCCAATGACAGGCGGAGCCTCTCGCTCCGTCTGCGAATGGAAGGGCCTTGCCGAATCACTATCTTTGCCCGGAGCTGCAAATGCAGGCTGGCGTTATACAGATATGTTCCCGGAATTTCAGATCCTTCACCGCTGGGTGGCTTTCTATCCGTCAATTGTTGACTGTTATTTGGGGGGGCAGCGTGTCTCGACACAACCAGGAGGCTATTATGGGGGCTGGGTAAGTTCCGACCTGGTCGGACCCATCAAAGGCGAGCCTGGCAGTTCTGGCTGGTAGCCACCGCTGCGCAACGTTTACTCGACCGGCACCATGACTTCGTTGGTACGCATGAAGGATGGCCGAAAAGGCGAGTTGTACCTTGCCCAAACTGGCTCCCCGCTGACCTTCCAGCGCGTGCTTGACAGTAACCTCATCAGACGCTCCATGGCGCTGTCGTAGTTCCCTTCACTCCAACCCCCTTTATAAATAACGACCGCCATTTTCGTCGCGGGCACCCGGGTGATTTCTACCAACCCATCAGTGGGCGATGGAAGATCAGCGAGCTGATACTCTTCGGGCATAAAGAAACTGACCCAGTAGGTGCCGTCGCCAGCTGGCTCTGGCGCCATTATCACCGGCGCCGTCATTGATATTTTCTGTTTCTCCGCATTGTCTCCAAATATATATCCTGCAAGACGCCTAAACGCCATATTTCCGGCATCCTCAAAATCTGCCTGCACCCGAGTGCGAGCCACGATCAACGTTGGGTACTGGCGGATCTCGAGTTCACCCGTTTTTTCCAGCACAACATATTCAGGCTTATAAATGGCCAAAGTCTCTATTGGAAGCAACACTAGGAACGGGATAATTAGCCTGAGCATGGTATTCCTAATCATAGTATTCCTAATCATAGTATTCCTAACCATGGTATTCCTAATCATGGTATTCCTAATAAGGGTACTCACAATCTTTGCACCTCCGACACACACTCGACCAGTCGCATGGGAATGGCCGTTTTAATCCCGTCATACACGACGCTATTCTCCACGTTTCTCTTTCCTTACTTGTTGGGGTGAACCGCCGTAATAACGCCGCTTTGACATAGCCTTTCGGGCAAGGCCACCTCTAAGCCTTACTCATGCTGCACTTGAGCTTGATAAAGCGCTAATGTTTTGCTCATGAGTATTAGATACGCTACGTTGCGGCACTTGGATCACACTGCGCTTTGCCCATCGCCTAAAACCCAGTGATCAAGAGCGAAACAAAAACAAGCGGTTTAATGGACCGGTTGACGGCTAAAACAGATTAAATACCGCACAACCCAGTTAAGCTACTTTTTTCAATTCAACCATCTCCGCCTCATATTGATTCGGACTCATGTAGCCCAGATATGAATGCAGCCGTTGGCTGTTGTAAAACATGGATATGCAGTTCAACACATCCTGTTGTGCTTCGAGCCTAGTCTGGTAATTACGCCAGTAGACACGCTACTGCTTCAAGCTCCCAAAGAAGCTTCCTGCAACCGCATTATCCCAGCAATCACCTTTACGACTCATGCTCCCGACGAAGCCATGGGTCTTAAGAAGCCGCCTGAAATCTTTGCTGGCATATTGAGAGCCGCGATCGGAATGGACAATCAAGCCAGCCTTGGGCCGCCTTGGCCAAATGGCCATCCTTAGTGCATCGCAAACCAGCTGAGCCTTCATCCGTGAACCCATACTCCAGCCAACCACCTTTCTCGAATACAGGTCAATAACAACAGCAAGGTACAGCCAGCCCTCCTGGGTCCAGAGATAGGTGATATCGCCAGTCCTCCAGTATATTCTCAAGCACAGGTTGCTTGTGATGACTGTTTGTCGTGACTTTGTATTTCTTTCGGCGCTTAACCTGAACGTTAGCTTCTTTCATCAATTTTCGCGCCTTCTCCCTGCTCACCGGGTAACTTAGCGCGCTGAGCGCCGGTTTTCCTCCCTCAACTGGCGGACTTTCTGCCTGGTCCGGTGTCAGCTTGCCGTTTCCGCGGAAAGCCTGCCCGTCACTTGATCGTTGATGTTCTTTAACCCAGCGCCCCAACATGGTGGAGTTGATGCCGAGGCTTTTCGCCGCTTCGATTCTTGTGTAGCTCTGATCCAGTACCAGACTGACGGCATCCAGCTTGAATTCCTTCGGATATTTCTTTCTTGTGTTCATTTGTTGATCTCCAGTTATGGGTATTATCCCTTAACTGGGTTGTGCCGATCTATTAGACCACCTCAATCGTCATTGCGATAGTTGGTCATGATGTATATCCAGATTTTCATGCCAACAGTATATCAGGGGGGCAACGGTTAGGAGGTTTTTCTACAGCCTGAACACCCAGTTAAGCGGCGAAGACGCCGAAGATCAAAATGTGATTCACATTTTGGGTGGAGGTGCTTCGTCCGAGCCCATGAAATGGGTGGCTTCAACTGCATGTTATGCAGCTACTTCCGCAGCGATATCCCAGCCAGGAAAAACCAATACTGCAGGATGACAACGGAGTGCTCGCGCAAGGACCTTAGCTCGCTCTACACCTAAGTTAATACGATCACGTTCAATTGCGGAAATTGTGGATTGAGGTATCGACGTTAATTCTGAAAGCTCATTCTGGCTGAGTTCCTGCAGCTCTCTTAGAATACGCACAGATTCTCCAGGTGAGACTTCAACTTGCCTCTTGGCTTTTACGTAGTTCTTCATCCTAACTTTTCCTCCGATAGTCGTGAGGATTGACCTCGACTACTTCAACGAGTAGTTGATCCCCTTTAGTACAATAGATCACGCGATACTGCTGACTAAGCCTGGATGATCTATGACCTTTCCAATCTCCTCGTAGTGCTTCGTCTCGAAAACCTCTAATTAGCCTTAGGCCCGAGGGGCCCGTTAACTCAACAATATCTTTCCACTTCTCATAGCGTTTCAAAACATCTACGGGCAATTTACCTAGTTGTTTGTCGACCCTACGATGTTCGTATACTTCCCACATACCATAAATAGTATATATACCATATACGGTATGTCAACGCTCTGCTGCATAACACCCAGTTAAGCCGCCGGCAAAGGCCGGGTCAAGGGCCGCAAAACGATCTCTTTGCCGCTATCTGATGGTTGAAACCACGGCAGCGCATTTCTCCCTACGCCAACAGAAAAGCACCTTGGCTAATCGCCCATCACCAGGTCAGCCAATAACCACAAACAACAAAAAACTTGGTAGCGTTTAACCACTAATCGTCATTCCGCTCCACTCTTCCATAAAACAAGCAGGCAACCAATCTGGTTCGATACTCAGACTTTCGATCGAAAAGCCCTGTTATAGTTCCTATCCTCAGGCCCAGACTTTATCAGACAAGTTTCCCTGGACCAGAACAAGGTCTTCTCCTCGCGCGCGGGATGGGAAGGCATGGTTGGCGAGTTCTTTCAGGGCAGCCTGATCGTGCAGGACTTTGACGATCACCGCATGCAACGAAAGCTGATGCAAACAGCTTTCAAAGCGGAATCACTGCATGGGTATATCGACAGCATGAACAACATTGTTCGTTCTACTCTGAACGAGTGGCCGGTACAACAACCCATGTTGTTCTATCCAGCTGTGAAAACACTACTGCTAGACATCGCGGCGAAGGTATTTCTGGGAACTCAATTGGATCAAGAAGGTAACCGCATCAACAACGCGTTTATTGATTTCGCCAACGGCGCGAACTGGAACACTTTATTCGTCAGCGTATTGAGCAGAAACGTCACGGCGATGACACTGATATGTTCAGCCACTTCTGTCGCGAAAAGAAGGAGTTTCACGCCATTCATGCACAGACCGGCGAACTCCCCTCAAGAAAGGTAGGCCCTGGAGCCAGGAATCAGGACATCCGATCGGGATTTTGTTTGGCTAAAATGGGGCGTACCAGTCGGCCAAAGCGTTCTGCTTCGGCATCATGCAGGTATCCGGACAAACAAAATGAATGACAGCCGACATCGATAAATTGTTGCAAGGTGGCAGCACATTGTTCTGGATTGCCGACGACGGCAATACCAGCACCGGGACGGAAACGTGTAAGTCCGGTCCACAGGTGTGGAGATATCCAGAGCCCTTTTTCTGCCGCCAGTTCCTGCACACGCTGATTGGCCTTTGATGTCGCTGTTTGGCGTTTGAGGTTCTCTCTGGCTGCCTCTGGGATGTGACAGATAAGTTGCTCTGCGGCATCAAGCGCATCTGCTTCATTCTCGCGGCATATTATTTGGAGGCGCATACCGAAACCGATAGCGTCTTGTCGGCCGAATGCCTTTGCGCGACCCCGGATGTCCTGAATGTTTTGCGCAATTCTTTCCGGCGTATCGCCCCAGAACAGGTGCACATCGGAGTGTTTTGCAGAAAGATTCCATGCCTCTTCTGAACCGCCACCGAGGTAGAACTTTGGATGAGGGCTCTGGGCGGGTTTGGGCGAAATTCTGGCTCCTGATATATTGTGGTACTTGCCGGAAAAATGAAGTGGTTCTTGCGCTGTCCATAGCGCTTTCATAATGGAAACCTCTTCTTCCATCAGTGCGTACCGATCTTCTTTTTCGTATGTGATCCCTTCTGCTTTGATTTCGAGTTCTGCCTGGCCCGCAATCAGGTTGACGCAGATTCTGCCGCCGCTCAGTTGGTCGAAAGTAGCGATCATTTTCGCCAGAAGCACAGGGTTTACGTAGCCAGGACGCGCGGCAATTAGCATCGATATTTTGCTGCTTTGTGCCGCCATGAATGCACCGGTGATGTAGGCCTCCCAGCATTGTTCGGCTACCGGAATGAGTAGATAAGTAAAACCGGCATTTTCTGCAGCGGTGATGACACGCTCAAAATACTCAGAGTCTGCGTCGACACTAGCCTCTGGCAGACCGTAAGCAGTGCTGTCGCCAGCGGTGGGCAGGAACCAGCCAAATTCCAGTTTCTTCATTTTTTTGTCCTATTTCTCTTTTTAGTTCTCTGTCAACCACGACGTCCTATTGAGACATCCATTTATTGTCCTTGATCTGTTAAGTCGACACATGAGTCGTTAGCCTGGGACCTGACTCAACAGTTCTCTCTGGACTAGTGTAACAACCTGAGATCTGCATGGTGTTTAACGTTCCGAGATGAGAACCAGCGGTAAATTGTCCTTAGGCCGTGTAAACGGTACGTACAGGATTTTTCCGGACGCTTGCTTTGAGTCTGCAAATTGGACGCGATGTGTCTTGAGTAGATTAAGCAACACACTCTTGAATAACATATCGGCAAAATGCAAGCCAATGCATTTATGACCGCCGCCACCGAACGGCGCCCACAAAAATTTGTGCTGTTTATGCTCTGCTCGAGATTCAGAGAACCGCATCGGATCAAATTTGAACGGCTCGTGCCAGTATTCGGGTAGGTGGTGGTTGGCAGAAATTGATGTACCCACCATGGTGTGGGCTGGAACCTCATAGCCGCCGATTTCGCAAGGTTTGATCGTACGACGAATCAGGCCCGGCACCGGTGGATAGAGTCGCAGTACCTCTTTAAAGGTGTAGTCGAGGAGTGGGATATTCCTACCGAGTTGATCGAATGTAGGTATGTCGGTTTCGATACGCCCAATGGTATCCCGCAGTTCTGTTTGCCAATCCTGGTGTTCTGCTAGAAGTTGCATCGCCATCGTGAGCGCACTGGTGGTTGTGTCATGTGCAGCAAACAACAGAAACAGAACGTGATCAGTGATTTCCTGGTGCGAGTAGTAATCTCCTGTATCGTTTTTCTCGCGACAAAAGTGACTGAACATATCTGTACCATCACCCTGGCGCTTCTCGTCGATCCGTTGACGGATAAAATTGTCGAGGACTTGTCGTCCTTTTAGGCCTTTGTGGTAGGCGAAGCCAGGCCAGTTCTTTTTGACGATACTCGTTGCGCCATTTGCGAAATCAACGAAAGCGCCGTTGATTCGTTCATTTTGTTCCTCGAGTTGTGCACCCAGAAAAACTTTTGCCGCAATGTCCAACAACAAACGTTTCACCGCAGGATAAAACAGCATTGGTTCCTGCTTTGGCCACTGTTTTAAGGATGCTTGAACGATGTTGTTGATGCTGTGGATATAGCCGTGTAAGGATTCTGCTTTGAATGCGGTCTGCATTAACCTTCTTTGCATGCGGTGGTTTTCGAAATCCTGGACAATCAAGCTGCCCTGGAAGAACTCTCCAACCATACCTTCCCATCCGGCCTGCGATGAAAAAACCTTGGCCTGATCGAGTGACACTTGGCGAAGAAACTCTGGCCCAACCGTATTGACAATATTTTGGAACACCAGTGACATCCGGAAGACCGGCCCATACTTTTTGTAGTTCGCCAGAGTCATGCCAAGGTTGTCATCGATGAAATCGAAGGTTTGACCGATAAAAGGGAGCCCGTTGCTGCCGGGTATCATCGAGAGATCTCGATTCGCTTTCTCGTTTACATAGGTTGGCTGGGCTACAGTCATGTTCGTTTACCTGCTTTCTTGTTAACTGATGCTTGGCTGATATTGTTCAGTTAATGTGCAATGTTCACCCTAGCTGGTTGTTGGGGTTTTTGTCTACTTCGCAGGTTTTGTCCGGTGCACATTGATTGGAAGCCCGGTTTGTTATGCTGTGCTTATATTGAGTGTGAGTTGGGGATTGGCATGGCAGCGTGGATTGAAATGATTGATGATGATGATGCAGACGAGGAATTACTCGATGTTCTGAACCTTTCTCGTACACCTCACGGGACTGTGGACAATGTGATGCGGGTACACTCTTTAAGGCCCTCCACAATGCGAGGCCATGTTGTGCTGTATCGTGCGGTGCTCCACGATGCAGCGAATACTCTACCTGTGTGGCTTCAGGAATGCGTCGCCAGCTGGGTTTCAATACTGAATCAGTGCGAGTATTCCCTGGCCAATCATTGGGCCAATGCCAGACACCTGATTGATGATGACCCGCGTGCCGAGAAGATTTACGCGGCGTTGAACAGTGGCACGCCGGAATCGGCGTTTGGAAAAGCAGAAGCGGTACTCTTTGAATATGCAAGAAAGTTAACCCTTGAGCCGGCAAACATGGAAGAACAGGATGTATGGGATCTCAGGGGCGAGGGATTTAGCGATGGTGAGATTCTTGAACTGAATCAAATCGTTGGCTATTTTAACTACGTGAACCGATTGCTTAATGGTCTGGGTGTTAGCACTGAAAATGACACTGTTGGCTATTACGCTAGCGAAAAGTCTTAAAGGCGTTAAAACTATGTCGCAAATCACTTCTGAGAACATTCCTGTGATTGATATTGGCCAACTGGTTCGAGGCGAGTTAAATCTGCAGGTTGCGAACAAGTTACGTCAGGCCAGCCATGACCCTGGTTTCATCTATGTCTGCAATCACGGGATATCTGAATCTGTCACTGATGAGGCAAGGAACGCGGCAAAGTTGTTCTTCCTTCAAGCTGAGAGTGATAAGTCCAACGTTATTATTTCAGAGAATCATCGTGGCTGGTTGGCTTCCGGCGGCGCTGTGATGACCGATGGTGTGGAGGCTGATCTCAAAGAGAGTTTCGTTTGGGGCCACGATGCGGGCATTGATCTTCATCAGGCGCACTCATTGCAAGGAAAAAACCAGTGGCCCACACAGGCAGTTGGCTTCAAGAAAGCGGCAGAAGCCTGGCTCAACAGTGCTGAGCGGCTAGCGCAAATTTTATTGAGAAACATAGCCTTTTCTTTGGAACTAGACAGCAATTTCTTTTTGCGAAGGAACGACAACCCACTGACCAGAGCCTCGTTTGTTTATTACCCGCCAAGACCAATGGCGGTCGCATCAGATCCGGCAACAGCCCGCTATGGCGTGGGACCTCATACCGATTTTGGCGTAATGACCATCCTCTGTCAGGACCATATTGGTGGATTGCAAATGCAGAATACACAAGGGCATTGGCTGGATGCGCCGCCCATTGACGGCACTTTGGTGGTGAACATAGGTGATTTGTTGCAGCGTTGGACCAGCGGTGAATTTCGTTCTGCGCCGCATCGTGTGCTCAGTCCTGATGTGACGGATCGAATTTCTCTGGTGTTGGCATTTGACCCAAATCCCGAGTCGATCGTTGATGCTGGCGAGATTTTTCCGGAGCAGCGAGCTGCAGCAGAACCCATCACTTGTGGTGATTATCTCGACTGGCGGTTTGATCAGGCCTTTCACTATCGAGCGGCTGATGGCTAATTTAGATGCAGTCGATCCGGGGTGAAAACTACTTTGAGACCAGAAAAATGAATGCTAGCCAGAGTGTTGAAAAGAAAGCCCGAGAAGGTGCACATAACCTGCTGGTGAATTGTGCAGCTGTAGTGGCCGGTGAGCGTGTGTTGATTCTTTGTGAAGATGCCCGTTTAGGTTGGTATGAAACTGATGTTGCGAAGTTGGTGGCGCAGGTCGCAACCGAAATGGGTGCCGAAGTCGAATTGCGCCAAACCGAAGGCCCTGATAATGGGTTTGTTGATGACAGCGACAGCGAAGCTTCACAGGCAAAAAAGGCCAAGCTAATGCATGGAGAATTCGACTGTTGCATCTTTTTTGCGCGGATCGGTGATCAGTTGAGGTTTGATCGAGAGCCAACAAAGGTAAGGCGAGTGATGTCCTATGTGTCTTCGTTGGCTGAACTTGCTTCAGATTACGGGCGAATTGAGTATCAGGCAATGTCCGAGTTGAAGCATGCGATCAACACGGTGCTGTTGAATGCTGGGGAGGTATCGATTTCATGCTCGCTGGGGTCTGATCTTCGTGGCCAGATGTCTCCAGCTGGCGGCAATGTTACTCAACCTGATGACGTGACAGTGCTGCGGTTCCCCGTTGGGGTGCATGCGCCCATAGATGCTTCAGGTTTCTCTGGCGAGCTAAAGTTGGCCCGATATTTAACGCCAACGGGCTCGAGAGTTTATGAGCCTGCCAGCATTGCGCTTGATGAAGTAGTTGGTGCTAGAGTTGAACATGGGCGTGTCACAGCTTATGAGGGGAAGCACACAGACGTATCATCGATTCGGGCGCACTATGATCATGTTGCGCAGATGTTCTCGCTGGATGCCGATTCGCTGCTTTCTTGGCACGCTGGTATTCATCCTGGATCTCAGTACTTCTTGGATGCTGCAGCGGATCCGGATCGTTGGTCCAATAAAATTTTTACCAACCCGAGGTTTGTGCACTTCCATACTTGTGGTGTTGAGGCGCCTGGCGAAATCTGCTGGATGGTTCTTGATCCAACCATTTGCGTTGACCGAGAACCCTTGTGGAAAGTTGGTGAGCTTCAGCTTGAATATTTTGCCGAGACGAAGGCGTGTATTTCTCGTTGGCCAAGTCTGCAAAGGTTGTTTGAAGCGCCCAATGTCGAGATAGGCTTGCTTGACAAATCAATCGGGTAGCAACTTGTTGACCAGATTTTCTATCTCTTGCGCTCGGTTAAGCTTTTGTAACCATTCACCGGGTATGCCGTCTTTGGTCGCCAAGCCGAATTTGGCGCCGCACACCGCGCCCAAAATGATGCCTCTGCCGCAGTTATCGCCGCCGGCGTATATGTTTGCTCGTATAGCCGCTTTATAGTCTGATGCGCTCGACACGTTGTGCAAGATGCTAGGAACACCCGCGCCGAGATCGCAATGTAAGCCGTATTCTTTGCTCAGCACTGATACTGAATCATTGCTAGCCAACGCTGATTTCAGCTGTGGCTGAGCTTTTTCTGAACCTGCGTTGATAGCCGTATCAATGGCGGTTGCGGTTTTCATTCCTTCAATAGAAGACTGTAGTAAAGATGTACATATATGCCCAAAATCCAGTGCCCTGGGTGCATTATTAGTGACTTTGATCGCTGACTCTGAGATTTCAGTTAGCTTGGGATCTTCAAAATGGCAAGCGACTAGTGGAGGAAGCTTGCTCACTGCAGGAAGCTGTTCATCGACTGCGCCTGGGAAGTCGTCTTTTGATGCCAGGGCATCAACAAGCGACAACGCATAGCTTCGCGCGACATCCGGTTCCGCCATGGAGTCTGCAATCCACGAGACGCGATCTTTGAGTGCCTTGCCTTCGTATTGCTTGGCAGCGGCAAGCACTTTGGTGAGCATCGCGGCTTTGTCCCGCTGATTGCCGTCATAGGGAATGGCATTGACTCGGTCAATACCGTCACCTTCATCACGATAAATCCGGTCCAGAGTTTGACGGGTAGGTTTGTCGATGTAGCCGACGAACTCGCCGCCGTAACCGAAGTGTCGTCGGAATGCCTCGGTATAGTTTGCTTTATTGTAGATGCCGTTCGTCTGACTTAGCGAACGAAGCATCACCAACATTTGCTCACCATATTGTGATAGGTCACCGACTTTTTTGTTTTCGTGAGCGAAGTAGCCAACACCGCCTTCAAAGTCTGCTTCATCCGGCTGCCGAAACTCTGGATTTTCCGGGGTTAGCTCGATGATTCGTTTTTGACTGTACACCCAGTGCAGTCCCATGGACGCAGCATCAGCGACGAATGCGCCGTAAATGCTATTGCGAGCTCGTATCCTTTGTTCTCTATTCATGACTGCACCCCAAAGATCGACACACGCTTAAAGTAATCTTATCAGAGCTAGTGTGGATTTGTGTGTGTCGCGATTCGATATGCGAGTGATGTCAGGAGGTAGCGGTGTTTGGCGGAACACTAGATAATCAACGCTAAACCAACCTCGAGAAAACCATGGACGAAACTATTTATCCCGGCATTGTCAGCTGCCTTGGACTGCTTGTTTACTACTTCACACTTTATCAGTCAGGTATGGCGCGAGGTAAATTTGACGTGCAAGCGCCTTCGCATGAGGGACCGGAGGCTTATCAATGTTATGTCCGCGCGCATCAAAACACGCTTGAACATCTGGTATTGTTCCTTCCAGGTTTGTGGCTGTTCGCGTTTGCTGTTGATCATATTTGGGCGGCAGGCATCGGTTTACTTTGGCCTGTGGGCCGATTGCTATATGCGCTCGGCTACTACAAAGCGCCTGAAAAGCGAACCATCGGTTTGCTCATCAGCATGCCACCAATCTATATTTTTGTCGTTGGCGCGTTGATCGCCTTTGCTATGAAGGTGTTCGAACAGTTGTAGTCTACTATCGCCCAGCGAAGGTAAAGCACTTTGGGAGTTCAGTATGAATAAACTAAAAATTATCAGCGTAATGAACCAACTTATTCAGGTGTGGCTGATGACTTTGCGCTGACTTTCAGTCGTCAAATGGCACTGCCGGTCGATGTCTGGGTAGCTTCGCATGGTGGTCAGTATGATTTGGCGAGTAAGCACAAACCGGGTCAAGCTTATTCTCCAGAAGCATTTGTTGATCCAATAGGCTTCCAGAAAAAGGTTGCCAGATTGGAGCAGTTGTATCTGACGCAACTCGCCAGAGAAAGATCACTCAGCGCAAAGTGAGATGATTGTTGCCGTGCCCTGGGCTCGAAGTATCCGCGATAGATGCAAGGGATGTAAAAGCGCGGATTGACTGCACGCGCCAAGATGTTGCAGTATTTCTTACACAGCCTCTAGTATCGAGAGTAGACATGCCCTATATCGAAAACCGAATTGTTCACGACGCAGATAGTCATCTGATGGAGATGTCTGATTGCCTGAACCCATATTTTGAAAAATCGCTGCTCAAGCGGTTTTTGGAGCACCCAAATCTGGGTGTCAGAGTGGGGAATAGGTTGGCAATTGAGGATGCCCAAAAACGCCAGGCTGACGAGGCCTTTCGCGCTGGTGCTTCCGAAAACATTATGTTGCGCAAGAATTATGACGCGCAAGGTGCTTTTCTACGCGAAGACAGACCACCCGCTATAGATCAGATTGGGGTGGCGAGCCAACTGGTTTTTACAACCTTTTGTCTTGGCAATTTTGGCTTTGATCAATCGGATGATATGGCGCTGTGTTATGGCACCGCCACCGCTCATAATCGAATGATGACGGATTTCTGTTCCGTTGATGAAAGGCTGCTCGCAACAGCTTATGTGCCGCTTGAAGATTTCGACCAGGCTCAGGAAACTGCTAGAGCTGCTATTGAGATGGGCGCTAAAGCGCTGCTGGTGCCGTCCTGGTGTCCCCAAAATCATTCACCTAGCCATGTCGGTCTGTTTCCAGTGTGGGCGATGGCCGAAGAAGCAGGGTTGCCGATACTTTTTCACGTCGGTGGTGAAGAGAAGCTCAATCTCACCTATAAGGAAAATGGTCTCCCTCCCGTACCAGATTTTCACGGCGGTGACGCAAATTTCACTTCTGTCAGTTACATACCGATCTCGACCTCAGTTCAACAGACCTTGGCGACACTGATTATTGATGGGATTTTCGACAAGTTTCCAAATTTGAAGTGGGGTGCGATTGAGCTGGGCGCGTCGTGGTTGCCAGGTTGGCTCCGTAATCTCGATTCTGCCGCCCACGCATTTGTGCGGAATGAAGAGCGGTTGCAGAAGTTGTCTGCCAAGCCGTCAGAGATCGCGCGCCGTCAGCTGCGGGTCACACCTTATCCACATGAAGATACGGGTTGGATTATTCGCAATTCTTACGAAGAAATGTGTATGTTTTCAACGGACTACCCTCATGTAGAAGGCGGGCGTAACCCTCTGAAACGATTTGGTGAGACGTTGGAAGGGCTCCCGCAGTCAGCTTTGGATGGTTTCTATGCCGACAACTTTATTGACATGATGGGTAGTGGGCTGTCTCCGTAATTGCGCCGGCCACAACACCTTGATGGTGGTTGGTGGCTAGTTCCAGTTAGCTTACATCGGTAAGCTGGAGCCAGACTTCGTTCTGGCTATTGGCTGAGGCCTTTTGCAGCTCTTGAAATGTGTGTGTCTGAGATAGGTGAAAAGTGGCGCGTCCTCGTGCCGCTATGTTGGTGCTGCGTATCGTCAATCGTTGACGTTGTTTAGGGTTCAGAAAAAGTGTGTGTCAATTTGAAAACAAAAAGATTGCTGGCTGTGTGCATGATTGGCTTCCTGGTCGTGACGAATTGCTTGGCGGCGGACTACGCAAAGAAACAGACGGTGATCGCCGATGGTCATCCGATTGCTGTGTGGTCCAAAGAAGTCCCAAACCCACGGGGTGTCATTTTGCTTCATCACGGTCGAACCTGGAGTTCTTTGCCGGATTTTGATCTTCAGGTGCAAGGTGAAGAATTGTCTTTGATGGATGGCTTCAACGAAGCAGGGTTTAGCGTCTGGGCTATGGATGCAAGGGGTTACGGCGAGACGCCAAGAGACGAAAGTGGCTGGAACACGCCGAACAGAGCTGCCAAAGATGTGTCGATTGTGATTGATTGGCTAAGTAGAGAGACGGGCCGGAAAGTGCACCTGTGGGGCTGGTCCATGGGTTCAATGATTGGCCAACTGGTCACGCAGCAGTACCCGCAGCATATCGCCAGTCTCACTTTGTTCGGCTATCCGCTGAAGGTACTGCAGCGCTAAAGACTGGCGTAAATCGCTGTCACGGGCTTCTTTTCGCAAAAAAGAAACCAATTAAGATGCTTCTGAGCTTGGTACGCGCAAGAAAAACTACCGGGCAACTTCTCTTGGGAAGGTGATTTCCACATTGCCGCTCTCAAAGTCTTGCTGCAATTGGCCAAAATCAGATTGGGAAAGGTATTCAGGTATGATTTTTTTGTTATATCTGAAGTACTAAGGATCGCATATCTGGCGCTCAGATGTCAGACGTCAATCAGTAATCGTTTGCGTCCACGATTGAGCGGTACAGGTACAAACTCAATGTTCTGTTCGGCAAGTTTCATGTCGGGAAATCTATCAAAGAGCACCTCGAAAGCGAGCCTCGACTCTAGCCTCGCGAGGGACATACCCAGGCATAGATGGATACCGTAACCAAATGCGACGTGGCCAACGTCTTCCCTCTCGACGTCAAAAGTATCAGGGTCGGAGTAGCGATCCGGATCTCGATTTGCACTTGCAATAACCGCCATGACTAACTGGTCTTGTCTAATTTTCTTACCAAAGAATTCAGTCTCCTCGAGTGCAGAGCGAACCGTGAACTGCACGGGTGGTTCAAAGCGCAACATTTCTTCTACAGCATTAGGGATCAAGGCGGAGTTGGCTTGTAATTTTTGCATTTGTTCCGGATGAGTTAGTAGCAAATGGATTCCATTGCCAATCAAGTGCGTGGTGGTTTCGTGCCCAGCTATAAGCAAGACGGTGCAGGTTGAGTTAAGTTCCGCAGTGCTGATTCGAACGCCTTCTTGTTCCACCTCAAGTAGCTGTGAGATGAGATCAGTGCCGGGGTTCTGCCTTTTTGCGGCAATGACACCATCAAAGTATTGACCGAGTTCCTCAGCTGCAGCGGCGCCAATATCCATGAGTTCGTTGTTGCCTATTGCGGTTAAGCCGAGGAATTCTGCGGATAATTCTTGGAAGCGCGGGATGTCTTGTTCCGGTAGTCCGAGCAATTCTGCGATGACTCGAACTGGGAGTGGTTTTGCTAGACCTTCAATCAAGTCAAAGCTGCTATTTTTAGGCACCGCATCTAAGTATTCGTTAACCAGTTCTCTGATTCTTGGTTCAAGGGCTAAGATCGACTTATGGACAAAGCCGTGATTCGCGAGTTTTCTCAACCGGGTATGATCCGGCGGGTCAAGATTGAGCATCGTAGGGTTGTCGAGAAAAGTCACAGCTCGACCATCGGCTGCAAGGCGAATTATCTTCGACAGAAAGGCATTTTTACGCAGGTCTGCACTGAATCGATTATCTAACAACAGCGCTTGAGTCTCATCGAAACCTAAAGCCATCCAGCCCCGATTTCGATGAGTTCGCAGTAGCTTGCCATTCGCGCGAATCCGCCGGTAATGCTCGTAGGGATCATTAATCGCTTCTTCATCACTCATGCCACTGCCACTACCGGTGAAGCGATAGTCAATCCAGTTGAGAAATGACATGAGAAGTTGGGTCAGTTTTTGTCCGAATGACTTCAACATGATCTCACCCACCCGCTAGTGGTTAACAAATGTTGCTTGCCGCTTTTTTTACGCTACTTTCAGGACCAATGCCAGAGTAGGAGTCAGATCTACAATCTGCGGACTGACCACCCTCTACCGCAAAACTGCCCAACAGATTTCTTTTCGCAAAAAAACCAATCAGGATACTTTTGAAATCTCGGAAAACACTATTTAAAATAACTATTCACCAAAACGAACTACTGATGTTAAGGAGTCCCGCAGCTGGATCCTTCATATAATCCGATACTGTCGATATCCACATTCAGCGCGCTCTGCGCAAAATCGAACGAGACTCTCGCCCTAAGATCAGTCTCGGCCACTGTAAACGTGTGGCTAAACGACTGATATGAGGCCGTCAGGCTGACCTGGTGCTGACCCTCGCTAATGTTGGTATACGCGTCCATGTTGGAATCTAAATAGGCCGTCATAATTCTCGAACCACCAGCCCGAGCTCGATAACAAAGCGTATATTCCTGCCCACCAACCACCATCACGGCATGGCTAATCTGCGCGTGCCAAGGGTCGGTAGACGCAGCACGCACGTCGATGTTCACCTCCCCGTTGCTCTCGAAGATGGCGCTTGTCGCAATTTCCACCGTGTTCCAGTTGTTGTCGAACTGGTCCAAACCTTGCGAAAACGACCCACCACTCGTAATGAGATTACCCACTCGTGGTGCAAGGGGTGTTTGCTCCGAAAAGAACATCATGTCATTCGAAAACAAACCCTGTGGGTTCTGCAACTGCAAGAAGTGCAAGCCACCGGTTTGCGGGAACGCCGCCAATTCAACTTCAACAATCTCGTTGTCGCAGGCTGGCAATGAGCCTGTCTCGCAGCGCACAACGCCATCCACCCGGCGGCCGTCCACAAACAGCGAAGCACCTGGTTGGACATACCGGCCGTTGATCCGCAGCGTCGAAGCCGCACTTAGGAACGCAAGTTCGACATTGCGCGTTTGCGTCTGAATTGGCGCCACAGGCCACAATGCTGGCTGCGGATTGTCCACATCGACATTCTGACCAGACCGCCCGGTTAGCGTGATGACCATTTCCCCCGCTTCGGCGGCCGCAATTAGCTCTGCGCGGGTGAAAGTATCAGTCCCACCTCGAACCTGATAAACATCGTTGACAAACTCAAGACCGATTGCGCTCGCCACTCCATTGGCGCCTGCTTCCCGATCAGCAATCTCTACGCCTTCCGCTTGCAACAGGATGGCACCTTCCTCTGACGACACTTCTAACGCATCGAGAATGTCGCTTGTTTGGGCTTGTCCTGCCGTATCAGGATTCAGGGTCACTTGCCGTGCAAAGCTCCCGGAAAACCCCGTACTGCCTTGCAGCACCATCTCCCAGATTTCTGGTGATGCACCTGCTAGATCCCAAACATCACGTTCCGGAAACGTGTCATCCATGCCAACGAGGTTCATTAAATCGATAATATTCAAACGCGCTTGCGGCAGGATCATCCAACGGTCGTAAGCGCCACGCCAGGTCGGCGCATCCATACCGGTCCCTGGCGTATTCGTGCTAACCAGGAATGGCATCTTGTGGCAATCACCGCATACTTGCGCGCCCGTGCTACGACCGCCAGCATCGTTCGTGAAGCTGAACTCGAAAAATCCGTCTATCGCCTGGCTTGTTAGCGCGTTGTCAAACGCTCGTCTTTGAGCCGGAGGAAAAGGTATGCTGAGCAAGAATCGAGACATCGCATCACGCTCGAGCGAATCGAGCGCACCAGGTTTCGCGTCGTCGTTCAGCGGGCAATTGGTTTGATCGCACATGGTCGATCCAAGCGTACCGTCGACCAAAGACAAGGTGCAACTCTCCGGGCTATCGGTGCTACACGTCGGACCAATCGGCGTATTGATCGATGAAGTGTTGATGCCACCAAATGGATCGCCGGGAATGCCGTCCCAGTGGTATGGCGCAGTATCTCGCAACCCGCGAACCGGCATCGTAAGGCGCGGTGGTATCTGCGTGCACCCCGACACATCACAAACGGGTGTATCTAATACCCAAATAAGTTGATCGGTGTGTCCATCAGGGTGACAACTTTCACAGGAAAACGTACCGGTCGTAGACGCATTGGCATCGTTAAAGGCGAGGCGACCTTGTTTCACGTCGGGATGCGTTGGGTCCGCCAACGCAATCGTGTCGCTCAGCCGAATATCCATCGGAGACGAGACGTCCACGCGAGCAACGGAGTTGTCGCCGACATTGAGCACCCAAGCGGTAGATGCAGCGCCTTGCTCGGTCGATTGCAACGCAATACCTCGCGGTATACCACCCACATCGACGCTATCGAGTATCTCGCCCGTGTCCGGGTTAATCGTAACCAGCTTGTTCGAGCTTGCTGCGGTGGCGACAAGCGTACTGTCATCATCGCTAATCTGAATACCGAATGGTGTGGCTAGCGCCAGGCCTTCATCTGGATGCACGGGCGGCAACGGCTCCAGGTCAAAAAAAGTGGGCGCACCGCAGTTCGATTCGCAGTCAACACGGGTAATGCGATTGAGGAATGCGCGGTTTTCCATTTCAACAAGGCCTTCTTGTAAGGTCCCGGCGCGGCCATTCTCGTCGTTGCGTGCATCTGCTTGTGCGACGAACACACGGCCATTGCTATCAACCGCTAACCCATAGAGCAGTGTGCCTACCGTATTTACGATTGCGACGGGCTGATCGTTCGATGTATTGAATACAAAGAGGTCTCGATCAGGCACCAATGGATTCTTAATGATGTCCGCTTCGTAGTTCAGCGACAGGACGTTGTTGTTTGTAAAAGCATGCTCCACAGCATCGAACGTACATACGCCTCCATCGATCTTCTCCTCGGTACAACCCGACAGTTGCGATTGATTGTTAGATTCAAAGGCAAGGACATAGAGTCGATCGCCGCGCACTACAATTGCCCTAGGATCCTGCGCCCGGATTGGTAACCGGCCGGTAATCGCATAAGACCCAACATCGATGACGGCAATTTCATTGTCCGGGCCCAGGGAAACGTAGGCTTTTTCATTACTGGCAAAGGCAATACCCACGGGTTCATCGAAGTCGGTCGCAAACCCCACAGGATTGATCGACTGCACGGTCGCAATAACGTGATGTAACGTCGGACTGTCTGGGTCGGTGTCGATCACACTGACCGTATCCGAGATGTGGTTCGCCACCCAAACTTCCCGCCGATCGGGTCGCACTGCAAGTCCAACGGGATCTACACCAACGTTAATTCGAACAACAATCTGTCGCGTAACCGAATCGATCACGTCGACCGTATCGGCTGGAGTATTTGCCGCGTAAACAAAGCGACCATTGATGACGATTGGCTTCGCATGCGGGCTCAAGAAGTTCGGGTGCCCCGCATTTGTGCTCAGCGGCGCTTGCACACCCACCGCATCGCTATCGACTGGGATTGGATCCGGCTCGGGTTCGGGCTCTGGCTCGGGTTCGGGCTCGGGTTCTGGCTCTGGCTCGGGTTCTGGCTCGGGTTCTGGTTCGGGTTCTGGCTGCGGCGCCGGTGTTGGCGCAGGACTAGATGACGACCCACCTCCTCCGCCACAGCCAACAAGACATAGCAAGGTTACCATTATAGCAAGAACAAAATACTGCGAAACCAATGCCACTCTCCAATGGATCAATCCCTATGACTCCATACTCGCGTTCTAGCCCAAGAAGTGCAACCTACCGTCAACGCGCCACCCGCCACGCTCAATTTGCGTAAACTGCCAAAGATTGCAAAACGATCTCTTTGCCGCTATCTGATGGTTGAAACCACGGCAGCGCATTTCTCCCTACGCCAACAGAAAAGCACCTTGGCTAATCGCCCATCACCAGGTCAGCCAATAACCACATACAACAAAATACTTGGTAGCGTTTAACCACTACTCGTCATACGGCGCCACTCTTTCATAAAACAAGCAGGCAACCGATCTAATTCGATACTCAGACTTTCGATCGAAAAGCCCTGATATAGTTCATATTCTCATCCAGCATGGCTGGGCCCGTCCAGGGCGATTCATCAAACTGTTGTTCCAAATCTGTCGAGGACAGTATCAAGCGACCCTGCGGCTCTATAGTAACTTCGCGGAGGGCAACATTACTGTCTTCAAGTTGGCTGCCACTTTAGCTCATGTCGGAAAATCATCGAGTAATAGTTGGCGGTGAGTTAGTTAGGTACACTGCGGAGATGCGAATCAAATTATTAATGACGTTTGCCATAACGCTACTTCTTGTGGGATGCGGCGCGTCAGCGCCGGTAAAGACGACACTGTCTGCATTGAGTGAAGTCCAGAAAGACTTCGATGGAAGGCAAGTCATTGTCAGCGGAATCCTTCGCACATTCGATACGCCCCGGCACTATTGGATAGAGAACGACGCGTTAGACCGTGTCGCAGTTGAGGGGACAATCAATTTTGCGCCGCTGGTAAGTCAAACGGTGACGGTTAGAGGGATGTTTCGTTATGACAGTGAAGCGGGACGTCGGATTGAAGTAGACGAACTCATTACCCTGGAGTAAACAGGACACACACTACAGGGCTTATCCTGCCTCAGTTTTCATGCAAAGAAATCTGGATTCAGACGTTAGGCTTCTGTCGGGAAGTGAGATACCAAAAATGTGTGTCCGACTTTGTTCAACAGCGCTAGGCGCCAGCCGCGCGTTTCGCAAGATATTTATCAATACTGAACCTTCCGGTTCCCAGAGCGGCGACCATCAAGAGGCCAGCCGTGATACCCATATTTTTAAAGAAGTTCTGGGTTTCATGGTTGCGTTCCATACCCTCGGCAAAATCCCAGAAATTGTGCATATAGACGCTGATGACAAGCGTCAGACCTGCCAAGAAAAATGCGGCAAGCTTGCCTCTAAATCCGACGATAAGCGCGGCCCCAAGGACAAGTTGCATCACAATCGTCAGCGGTAGTAACGCCGAAATCATCGGCACATTGTGTACCTCCATATAGGTGACGGTGCCTTCATAACCTGTGATTTTGCTAATACCGGGCAGGATGAAATACAGGCCGAGTAAGAAACGGCCAATGAGCAGGCAGGTGTTTTCGATTGCTATTTGCATCAGATTTCCTTGTGGTCGGGTGACATCATCCAACAAACGCAAGGTACAGGAAACAAAAAAATTTGAAGATCTAAAAATACACGCCAATACCGGACGAACAAGCTGTATTTCCTCGCCCAAGTGATGAAATACTCTTGGAGCAATAAGAGAAGCGAGGGAAGTGGTCCCTGGTTTAGCGAAACCGTCGCGTAACAAATCAAAGAAACCGACAATACAGCCCCCCCACTGAAACCTCTGTCGATTAAGCACTGCATTGCTCGCCACTGAGTTGGGCAGAGCGGCTTAAGCGTGTATTTGATATCGATATTTCTGTCTGCCCGCTGTGCGGCGGCACGCTGCGGGTGATCGCAGATGTCGCCGACCCGGCCGCCTGTAAGGCAGTAGGTCATTGCCCAATCAGACATTGACCATCCTCTACCGAAAAACTACACCACGGGATTCTTTTCGCAAAAAAACCAATCAAGATACTTTTGAAATCCGGGATAAATGCGGTTTAAACCCCCTATCCTCTGATCAGGCATAAGTATTGGGGCAGAGTAAAGGGGAGAAGCTATCGATAACCGATAAATGGACACTCTTGCGAGAGTCGACTAAATAAAAACTGCCCTTTGTTGACATAACAAGTATTGCACAAAGATACCCAGCCGAAGAATTGTGCCAGCCAATAATCCTTCCTCGCTTGATTCCACCAGAACACTCATGCCTACTAGCCAACAGAGAAATACTTCAGACAGAGGTCAACATGAAAGTACTGGTTATCGGCGCAAACGGAAACACCGCTAAACGCGTCATTAGGCGATTGACCGAAAGCGAACATGATGCGGTCGCAATGATCAGAAACTCTTCACAGAGAGCCAATCTCGACAAACTAGGGGTGCCGACCGTATTAGCAGATCTTGAATATCCAATCGATCACGCGGTCGAAGGATGCGATGCAATTATCTTTGCTGCTGGGTCCGGCGGTAAGACGGGAAAAGACAAAACGGTGTTGATCGATCATATTGGGGCGATTCGCTCAATGGTTGCAGCGCAAGTGCATGGGGTTCAACGGTACATTATGCTCAGCTCAATCAATAACGATGTAAACAGTCAGTCTCGCATCGCGCACTATCACCGTGCCAAGGCGCATGCAGATAATCACCTGGTCGAAACCGGTCTTGACTATACAATTGTCTGCCCAGGTGGTTTGACTGACGAACCAAGTTCAGAGTTAGTGACGATCGCCACAGAACTGCAGGGGAGTGGAATGACCTCTCGTGAAAACGTCGCAGCGGCTCTCGTTGCGTGTCTTGATTATGACAACACTATCCGTAAATCATTCAGCCTAATCGACGGTAAAACGCCACTAGCGCAAGCAATAAAGGCGTTGTAGCAACGGCATGTTGCACCTGTTGCAAGGTTACAGTGGAAGCCAGAATTTGCTGACTTGATTTCCCATCGAAAACCTCCAACGTTGATAGTACGTCACAGCAACTTGTGTCGCCGGATTTGTGAGATTTAAGAATTTCCTTAGCCTGCGTTTTAAGTTGCTCAAGGTTTGGGTTCGAGGGTAGTTTACGTGTGCGACGCGTAGCGCGTTGCCATTCGGGATGGGTCATAGTGACCTCCTTTCATTGTAATCCGGCGCCTGCAAACGGATAGAAAGAAGGTAGATAGTAAATTTCTAACTTTCGACGGTGGGCTCAGTCCTTCCCGCAGGCGAGGAGGCGTCCTTCAACGCCTGAATTTATGTTCGCGCTGAAATTGAATGGTGTCAAGCAATGTAGGGTAGTGCCTCGAGGGCAGGTCAACCTGACACAGGCAGATCTTCCAGTGATTGATCTACTTTGCACCAATCCGGCGCTGTTCCCAGACGATGATTGTGGGTTGGCCTAAAATGCGTTCGATCATCCAGGGCCATGCCGTTCACACTGGCGACACCAGATTCCAATTCAGCCCAGAGCCGGCTGCCGCACTCAGTGCAGAACCGTCGTGAGTTGTTGCGACCTTTATCTGATGGGGTATCAAATCGGCCTGGTTCGCCTTGCAGTAAGACCACAGTGTCGAGTGGGACAATATAGGCGGTGTAGCACATGGACCCACTGATATGCTGGCAGTCGGTACAAAAACACAACACCTGCGCGGCAGGCGTGGCGGCGGTTTCGAAGCGCACATTTCCACATAAGCACCCACCAGTTACTTTGTCTGTCATAATTTTTCCCTCAGTTAGTTTTCGCCCGAAAATTAGTTGGCTAGCGGATACGGTGCGACATTAGGATAGTGTTAGGTTGTCCATCAATCCTCTCGTTGTCAGCGTGATAGCTTTGGTTGTCATAAGTTTAGCTGGTCGCGCAGCTTGTAGTAGAAAACTGAAGGTGCCAGAAACCATGGGTCGCCGGTATAAAAAGGGCGAGTTGAGAAGTTAATGTCAGCAAACGGAGAGGTGTGTTCAACGCAACGCGCCCACCAAACAACACTCTTCGTTTATCCGGCGAAAGACGGTAGTAAAAAACAACTTTACGCGAATCACTCATAACACGGTTTTGGGGTGATAGTTCGTGCGCAAGCTGCTCATCTAGCTTTTCAGTTGCGATGATGTAGCTACCAATCGGTATGACTCTGCGCCGCATCCACGGCGTGACGCTGCGCGTGTAGCCGTTGGTTGCAATAGCAACTTTACCTGCCCGAATGTTGCCGCGAGATGTATGAACGATGAATCCGGTGCCATCACGTTCGATTCTGACAACCGGGCAGTGCCCAATAACTAGCGCGCCAGCTTTGCGTGCACGATCAAGCAATTCCAGGTGATAGTGACCGGGATCAAGTGCGCCGTGGTCCGGGTAGACTACGCCGCCATGATAAAGGTCTGACCCAATTTCACTACGCTGCTCTGAACGCGGCACCATGTGCCACGGTACTACAACTTCTTCGGGGAGTGCTTGTAGAGCTTTCCCCGCAGCATCATAGGCAGCCGGATTATGTGCACCAGAGAACCGGCCTGGGCGGCTCCATTCGCAGTTGATGTTTTCTTCTTCAATAAACGACTCAAGAAAATTAAGTGAATCGATCCCTTCCCGGAGTAGTCCAATGGCTCTGTCACGTCCGTGTTTGGCAGATAGCTCCGGGTACGTACCCTTAACGCTGGTTGATACCTGTCCGCCGTTACGACTGCTGCAACCGAACCCAGGCGTTTCAGCGTCCAGCACAAGTGTGCCGAGCCCATCCCGGGCTGTTTGTAGTGCTGCATGTAGACCGGTGTAACCAGCACCAACAACAAGTACATCAACTTCATCTGGTAGTGCATCATCACGTCGCTCCGGGCGCGGCGCATCGTCCCACCAATAGGGTTCGGCTTTGAAGTCATCGGTCAGGAGGTTTGTGTTCATAGTGGGTGGTCACTGTTGAGATGTGGCGCCAAATTTGGGATGTTGCCATCCGTTGATTTAACCCCGTACTTTCGGAAATCCGTCATCACGGAACGGCGCTTCGACACCGCATTTTTTTGCGCTGATCATTGGGTGTATGTGTGGTCCTTCGCCAATTTTAGCGATCCGCTCCATGGTATCGCCCGGGCGCCAGGCAACGCGAGCATCGTCGCCAAAATAGCGAAGGGACAAGGTTCGCCGCCTTTTTCCACTCGCTGCGGGTGCGCCGCCGTGTAGCATTGCCGGGTGAAACATAATCACATCTCCGGGCTGAACAGCGAACGACACGATGTCGTAGCTACTGCGATCTGCTTCGATATCTGGCAACCGCGGAAGGTCGCCGGTGTCGTAAAGCGGAATTGTATCGTCGGCAGGATCGAACTTTGAACCATCATACAAAGTGCCGCGATGGGACCCACGTACAAATTCCAATGACTCCTCAATTGTTAATGGTTCGAACGTTATCCACGCCACTGCCAGGTCGTTACCTTCTATGGGTAAGTAAGGTAAGTCCTGATGCCAGGGCGTACGCCTGGCCTGCTCGGTTTCACCACCGGTTTTGTGAAAAACCTGCTCATACATGAACCATACTTCTGTTTTTTGCCAGAGTGCCGCGACGATGTCTGCGAGTGGTGTATCACGGTTAACCGATTCGTATGAGGGGAAGCAAGCTGGGTTAGCCAAATCTCCATAGAACGCACCTGGGGAGCCTGGAATCAGTTTTGTTGCACCGCGCCCAGGGTTGGCCAGTGACCATTCGTATGCTGCTTGAGCGATCGACAGCTCTTTTTGATCGAGTAAACCGGACACAGCGACGACGCCATCCTGACGGTACGATTCGATCATATCTTGGCTGATTTTCATCTCGTCTTCTTCATACACACATCGTGCCTGTCGACGTGTTTTGCGTACTGTTTTAGCGCGAGCACGATTTTTGATTTATTTGCGATGTTATTGAGCGTCGGTAAGCTCATCTAGCATCGAAAGCCAGCGTTCTGTGATACTGCGTTTACTATACACCTGCTGCAACCGATCGATACTATAGCCCCACCGGTTCTGCTGATAGCAGAATGTCTTATTCAGCCATGAATGACGTCGCGGACGAAGAAGGTTTCGGTGTGGTCTACCCGAAAGGAACCGTCGATCAGCAAGGTAACGCGTTTTTCCTCTGCGCCAACAGAAAAGTACGTTCGCTAATCGCCCATCACCAGGTCAGCCAATAAACACAAACCCTGACAAACCCTGACAAACAACAACAAACAACAACAAAATTGGTAGCGTTTAAGCACTACTCGTCATACCGCTCCACTCTTTCATAAAACAAGACGGCAACCGAGCTAATTCGATACTCAGACTTCCGCTCGAAAGCGTTGTTATAATTCCTATCCACTCAGTAGCGGTATACCCTGTGGGTCTGTCGAATCGATTGGACCCACGCAGTTCAGACCCATACAGGTGCCCGATAATCGCAAATGTGTATGTGAGTCTATAAAACCAGGCATGAGTACCCGGCCTGCAAACGAGTCATTAATATCGTGAGGCACTCGACGCTGCATGGCTTTTTACCCCTTTCTTGTTCAGTGCTGGCACCCCCGAACTCGAGTTTCCTAATCCCGTTGAGCCGATAGCACCCCTCGATAAAGTCGAAAATAACCTGGTTGTATATCGACACGATCTCCAATCCGCTGGTGTAAAGCAGGCAACGCATGCCAGGGCACACCGGGCCAGCCATGATGTTCACTGTGATAATTCATATTCCACAAAAAAAATCGCACCAACGCATTGCTTTTGACGCTTCGAGTCCGAGCAAGAATACTGCCACCTTCAGCACAGCCACTATGCTCGGCAGTCAACCAGAGCCCTTCTACGATATGACCAAGTATAAACCCTGCCAGGAGAGGCATCGCCCCCGGCAATTCAAACAAGGCCGCCAACATGACACACCACCAGAACATAGAGATGACCTGCGTCTCGATGCGCGCAGCTTTCGGCAGCGTCGCAAACCTTGTCGTCCCACCAGGAATCCAACAGGCTCCCAGGCCTGTAAGTTTTGAGAACAACAGAGGTCCGCCACTTAAAGTAATCAACCAGCGCCAAACCGACCGAGGCCAAGGACTCAGGTTTTTAGGGTCCATCATGATTTCAGGATCTTGCTTTGGATCCTGAGTGTCGGAATGATGTTGAAAATGGAACTCTCGATAGGCTCGCCACGATACGCCAAACAAAACACCGGTGAGCGCCGCGCCGTACCGGTTAAACATCGGTGTCGAGAACGCTGTGCCGTGACAGCATTCATGGAAGGGGGCAAAGACTGTGCCGATAAAAAAGGCCAGCACGATAATCGCCAACCAAATCCATAAGGTACCTGTAAGTAGTACAGCGGCCCAGACTGATAGCGCGATACACGATAAATGTATTGCTAAACGAAGTCCTGAGATATGGTCACTGCGCGTCATCAACTCAGATTGAATAGCAGCGTCGAGCACACTTTCACGATCAAAAACTTCATTCATCACAGCTTCTGGCAAGACATTCCGGTACTGAACAGGCGTTTCGTCAGTGTAAATCATGCTAAAACATCCAAATCAGCTCCTTTAGCCTGGGACGCTGAAAAAATCGCATCTTAGCATGAGGATAGGAAAGTCAAGCGGCGGAATTCAGCGATTTAGCTGAGTATAGAAGCGGCGAGAGTTGTTTTTGCTTCCAAGCCTTGCGCAAGGAACTTAACGCTCAACCCGCTTTTTGTTTACACTTAGCACTGCAAAATAGAGGCATAGGTACCATGGGAAAATTCACAACGTCGGATGGGGCTAAACTCAATTACGAACTACGCGGCAGAGACAAGGGTTTGCCACCACTCGTTTTCATCCACGGCTGGTGCTCTAACCTCACCCATTGGCGATACCAGGTTGAATACTTCGCCAGGAACCATAAAGTATTATGCATAGACCGACGGGGCCAGGGTAAATCCACAACCCCGGGCACCGGCCATAATGCAGAGCAACACGCGCAAGACATTGCGGCGGTTGTTAAATCGTGTGGATTGAAGAATGTGATAGCCATTGGCCACGCCGGCGGTGGACCCGGCACTTTAGCGTTTTTGTCGAACTTTCCAAGACTGGTGAAAGCCGGTGTTATGATCGATTCCGGCATGTATCCGCTGCCCCGCCTCAACAATCCCAAGAGCCCGTTTGGCATGACCCTGGGTTCAATGTTGCAATCGCTCCAAAGCAGCAAAGGCGAAGCCGCCTTTAAGACGATGTACGCGAGCTATTTCGGCAAGAAGTGTGACCCGAAGATTGCCAGCGAGGCAGTGCAGCAAGCAGCGAGTACGCCTATGCCAATCATCCAAGCTGAACTTCGCGGCATGGCAGCCAGCACGCAAAAACTAGCGGAAGGCATCGCCAAACCTGTCCTATGGTTAACCGCCACAGCAGTGGATCAGGACTACATCAGCAAACACCTGAAGAAAGTCTCGTTTGCACAGACGGTGGGATCAGGGCATTTCCCGCAACTTGAAGTGCCTGGGCAAGTGAACGCGATGATCGAGACGTTCTGCGATCAGTTATGACCCAGGTTTTCACAGGCCGGTGCCTTCTCAGCCTGCAGCCAGCGGGTCGGGTAAGGTAAGGTTTCAGCGCTTACGCTTGTCTGGGATAAGTTCCGCGGTCATATTGATCAACAGTTCCTTCGTAAAGCCTCAGATTTTCGATCGCAAAGCCCTGTTATAATTCCTATCCTCCATCTAACCTACTTAACTTGTCAGTACCCAATACGCCAACAATCACGCTGAACTTTCCCATCAACCTACCCGGGCACGGAGGCGAGTTATGCGACGATTCAAATCAATCAAGCAGGCACTTCGATTTTTTGAATGGCATGCTGCAATCTGCACCGACGTTCGCTGTTTAGAAGGTTTTTCAAGCTACTTCGAATTCGCTCATTCGCGACATGGGATGTGGTAACGGCCTCCTAACTCAGAAGTTAGACTCGCGATTAGCTTGTATCGACTTTTTAACTTGTCAGAACCATTTAAATGGTTCAAGGAATAGCGATCTTACTGACTGAAGAGCGAGTCGAACTTCTCGTGGCGCCAATTATTAAGCACTTGCGCAACTCGTTCCGGTTGCTCTGCAGGCAACATGTGACCGGCGTCGGATATCGAGATCAAATCAGCACCGCAATATTCAGCCATTGATTTCTGTTCGGTGGGAGAAATAACCGCATCATCGCCGGCAGTTATGACTAACTTCGGCCCCTCAAAATTCCGCAGTTCCTCTGTCCGGTCGAGTCGTGCCGCGCACGCAGTCTGGTGGGCAGCAAAACGAACTGCCCCGTAGGCTTTAACGTCCTCGTTGCGTTGGTCCATCAACTCCGAGCGTTCTAGACTGTCCGCGTGATACGAACGTTGGGCGGCGCCTTCAGCAATGGCGAAAAATTCACCATCAAGGGCGCGTCGAGAAAGTTCGGACCGCGCGTTCGCCATTTCTTGTGTATCAGCCTGACTAACGGAATTTATCAGCACAACCCCATGAATCAGTTCGGGATGACGCGCCAGAACGTCAAGGGCGACATATCCACCCAACGAGTGTCCGACCACGATTACCGGCCCGGACAAGGAGGCTGCAATTTCACCTCCTAACGCTTCCATGCTGTCTAGGGGCGCTAAGACGGGGTAGCTTGCTTCAAGGGTGTGATCCAAAGCTGCAACGATGGGCAGCCAAATGCTTGGCACATTATTCACACCGTGCAGAAACAACCAAGGTAACGTCGACATTTGAATTAGCCCTTATACGTGAGCACCGCCATCTACACGCAAGGCCACAGAATGAATCATGCGTGCGTCGTCGGAGACTAGGAATGCACTGGCATTTGCAATGTCTTCAGGCTCGATCAGACGCCTTAGTTGAGTTGCTTGGCGCAAACTCTCGAAGACCTCTTCTGGAGAATCGGCCCATGCCGTTGTCATCCTACCCAACGCAGTGTCGGCAATACCTGGACATATTGAATTGATTCGTAAACCACGAGGGCCATATTCAGCTGCCAGAGACCGCATCAAGCCATTAACTCCATGCTTTGACACAGCGTACGGCGCAGAGCGTGCGACTCCGTAGAGGCCCAACCCAGAAGACAAGAACACAATGCTACGGGACAACGGTTGGCTATCCAGCCCGTCTAGCATCGCCGGTAGAGCAGCTTGGGTTAAGCGGAATTGACCCATAAGATTGACATCTATGACCTCTCTGAACAGTTCGTCGTCGACCTCACTAAATGCAGCGGTGCGACCAATGCCGGCGTTGTTGACCAAAATATCCAACTTGCCCCAGGTGTCTAAGGCCAGGGCCACCGCCGCTTCATTGTGAGCGCGGACACAATGGTCGCCTTGCAGGAACTTAACACTGTCGCCGAATTCATCTTGCAAAGACTCTGCACCGTCATCTGTGACGTCAACAGCAACTACTTTTGTGCCATCGCTAACGAATTTTCTTGTGATAGCACGCCCGAAGCCACCCAGCGCTCCAGTGACGAGAGCAACTTTTCCATCCAATCGATTGTTCATATTTAGACACACTCTCCAGTTAGGCGCTGACCCTCTACCCAACAGGCATGAGTACCAGTTTGAATACGTTCAGGAAGAATGATCTGACAAACAGGTCCATCCGCAAGCCTCTGAGCGTCGAATACTGCGCATTCTGATCGGTCCAACTCCATATCCTGTATGAAGACAATGAGATAGCCGTCGTCTTCAGCCACAGAATTTTCGCGCTTCGCGAAATGGACTTCACCGCCGTAACGATTAGGGCCATATTCAAAACGATCAGTATCTCCGGTCTCTAAGTCATATTTCTTAATACCGTTCATCAACCACTGACCCGGTTCAAACAAACTGCAATAGGCGTAGCGATACGGATAGCCTAAAACGCTGTTGCTGCAGACCGGGAATTCTACTACCTCCTGATCTAAAAACTCTTCACTTGTTTTGCCTGTGCTTAAATTAAAACGCCAGCGATGCAACCGTGTCATTGTTTTGTGCTTGTCTAGATGCGACATGATTTTTGCGTTGACGTCGCCTCCCTCACCTACGGCAGGACCTGCTGGATCTAACGAGATGCAACCATCCATAACGATTTCGTCGCCATCTTCATAGTAGTTGGCGGTATGCAGCATAAAGCAGGGTGTCGCTTCAAACCACATAACCTCACCGACCTCACCGCGACGCGGGATAACACCGAACCTTGAGGGCAAATCCGGATAAAACTTTAAATGCCTTTCGCCTTTAGCTAGCCCCTCCGGGTCAAAAAATTGAGGTAAGTCATGCAATACCAAATAATTCTCTGTCATGCCCAGGTCATGCGGCCAACGCGCAGCTGGCAGATCAAACTGCTCGTAACGCGTCAGCTTACCGGTTTTATCTACAGTGCCTACGCGAATGCACGGCGGATCTTCCGGGTAATTTTGAAACACCATCTCGCCGGTTTTGGAATCAACCTTAAACTCTCCAGCGATACCGTCTCGATATACAGCGCGAGCCAATTGTGGATCTGGACCAAAATTTTCCAGCGTGACCGGGTCCATTCGCCAAGGTTCGCTGCCTTGACTCATGGTGACCAACAACTTGCCATTGTGGCAAATGACATCTGTGCCGGCGTTATCTTTCATCGCGCCAATGGCGCCCCAGCCGCGATATGTACTGTTATGTGGCTCTAACAATCCCGGCCATAAGGCTCGACCTGCGGCTTTCTCCGCTAAAAAGCCAATCGTGTGCACAAAACGATTTCGATATTCCATGCGACCGTCTTCAAAGAAGGCGCTATGCATCATTGCATCGCCATCAAACGGGTGGTAAGTACCTAACGGCTCGTGTATTTGGTTGTGCGTGTTACGAACATACACTCCCCACAAGTCTCTCGGAATTTCGCCGATTACTTCCAAGCTGTCGGTATCAGCGTCGTATTCCTTAGAATTTGGTTTGAATATCCCGTTTAAAAACGGATTATCGTTATCTGACCGTATTGTGATCTTCTCTTCGTTCACCACGCGTAACATTCATGCCTCCATTGCTTAGGTAGCTGCAACCATCGACCGATAGTGCCGCATGCTTAAAGTGAGTAATAGCATTGCAAGTGGGACAGCAACTAAGCCGACCACTGATAATGAAGCACCTACTGATTGTTCTGATTCAAATATGTAGTCTGTAATCAGCGCCACGACCAATGGGCCCATGCCCAGCCCAACAAGGTTAATCACAAAGAGATAGGCAGCAGTCGCCTGGCCACGCATCTGCAGTGGTGTAACCGTATGCAATGCTGCAACCGCCATGCCGCCGTGAAAGCTCGCGAAAAAGTGTAGCACAGTCAACAGTGCAAATATCAGCGTGGTATCGTTGGTGACGCCCGATGTCGCTAAGCACGCTGGGATCCACAAAAACGCTGCACCGATCAGCGGGCCGCGAATAAAGGCATCCAAGTGGCCTCGCCGTGAGAGAAAATCTCCGAACCAACCACCGGACAACACGCCAAGCGGCGCCGCCAGCACGTTAATGGTGCCGTAGACCACGCCAACATCACTCGCTTGCCAGTCATGTACACGCATAAAATAGGCTGGCACCCAGGAATGGAAGCCGTAGCCAACAGTCGTGAGCATTGAGAAACCAAAAAAGTGATTCGCATAGAAGCGCTTGTTTTGGACAAAAAATTGTAGTGTCCGAGTAATTGATACTACCTGGGGCTGATCATCCTGCTGACCGAGTTTGGTTTCGACGTAACGTCCGCGCCTGGGTTCTTTGATTGTTAGGGCTAACAAGGCGAATGGTAGGCCTGCAAGACCAATAATGATAAAGACCAACTGCCATGCCTTAACCTCGCCGACAATAGGCAGTGAAGATACTTCTGGGATGGCCGCAATTAGTGCACCGCCCACAAGAAAAGCAAGACCGCTACCTAGATAAACACCAACGGTATAGGTACTCATCGCCCGCCCAATTTTTGCGGGCGCAAAATAATCACCTATTAGCGAGTACGCAGAAGGCGACAAAGTTGCTTCACCAACAGCAACGCCCACGCGAGCGAGAATTAGATGGAAGAAGTTTTTTGCCAAGCCACAACAGGCGGTCATGAGGCTCCAAGCGGTAACGCCAACAACAATTATCCAGCGCCGACTCTTGGTGTCCGCTAGCTTGCCCATGAACAAGCCGATAAACGTATAAAATATAGCGAATGTAAAACCTTGCAGTAGACTAAACTCAGTATCAGTCAGTATTAGGTCTCGCTTAATTGGCTCGACAAGCAGGCTGAGCACCTGACGGTCGATAAAAGATAAGGCATAACACAAAGTTAGAACAGCAACTACGTACCAACGATATACGGCAGATTCCTCATCCTCTGGAATCGCCGCCTCTGCAGATGCTGTGACCTCAGACATTTTTAAGTGCACGCTCTAGAAATGGTAGCAGTGCGGCATTGAATAAATCTGGATACTCAGCCCACGCATAGTGGGCAGCACCCTTCACGCAATAATATTCGCCACCAGGGATATTATCGGCCAAAGCTTCCATCATGTCGGGCCGACCAACTGGGTCATGTTCACCGGCAATGCACAGGGTCGGTGCGTTTATGGCGCGCAGTGTTGGCTGCCCATCATATTCAACAATAGCCCGAATCGCTTCGCGAAAAGTATCGTCTGGTGTATCTGCTGTGACCCGCTTAACCAGGTCCACCGCTTCTCCGGAAGAATTCGGCCCCATCATTTTCTGGATTAACGCCGGTGCAGCATCGCGCAGTTTCATGCCGGCATCGAGCGGGGCAATGCGCTCCGCGAGAAAATTCTGTTGATATTCAAACTCGGTATGCCCAAGAGATTCTACCGTTGCCGAAATAACAAGCGCGCCTACACGATCGGGCATCAAGTTAGCCACTAGTGGCGCTATCAGCCCCCCCATGCTGTGGCCCAAAATCACATTCTTATTCCCAGCACTACCGACGTGGGCTACAAGTCGACAGAACGAATCCGCCAAGAGTTCAATTGTAAGCGGAGCTTCGGGTAAGCGACTGAGGCCATAGCCTGGCGTATCCCAAGCAACCACTCGATAGCCTGCGTCTAGCAACCGCTTAACTTGCGGCCGCCAGTACTCGCTAGAACCATAACCACCATGTAGAAGAAAGACTGTGACATCTTTATCACCCCCCCAAACGCTATGATCAGGTATGTTCACGCCAACGCCTCCCTCTAGCTGTCACCAAAATTGTATTTAAACGACAATCCCCAGGTGCGAGGTGGTCCGATGCGACTGAAACCTGAATCTGCTACTGAGATCGAGGTAGCTCGATACTCTTCATCTCCCAAGTTTTTGCCCCATAAAGACACCTGCCAGCGGGCATCAGTGGATATCCAACGAACACTTGCATTTATCAGGTCGTAGCCCTTTTCGAAGGAAACAGCCCGGTTATCGTTCTCGAAAAACTGGTCACCCTTCTGCTGAAGGTCAGCCCGAATCACGATATCACCAACATTACCTGCGTTGAAGGCATACTCAGCAAAAATACTGAAAGAGTCTTCCGGTGTACGGCGTAATTTGAAGCCGGCTAGATCAGCCCCTTTGTTGGTTACGTAGTCTTCAAATTCTGCATCCAGGTAAGAATACGTACCACCAACCGTTAACCCTTCAGTCAACGCCGCCAAAACCTCGAGTTCAACCCCCTTGATTTCTGCATCCGCTGCATTATCTGTAACCAGAATCAAGGTCGAGAGGTCTCCGGGGACCGCTTCCACCAACTGCAGGACCTGAAGGTCCTCATAGTCATTCTTGAAAACTGAAATGTTAGTTCGAATACGCTTGTCCCACCATTCAGCTTTAACGCCCAACTCAAATGTCAATGCAGTTTCGGGGTCATAGCTTTGCAAAGCCGCAACCGCGGACGCGGGTGCGGTTTGAAAACCACCTGACTTATATCCCTCAGCAATACGACCGTAAATCAGCACATCATCGGTAACGAAGTAATCCAAGGATACTGAAGAAGTAATTTCATCCCAGCCTTCGTCTGTATCGATCGCATAGGTTTCAGTCGCGGGCGCTAGCGAAGGTAGTGTACCGCCCGACAAGTCAACAACGGCAAGGTCGATCTCTTTGTCATCAGCGGTAAAGCGTGTACCGAGTGTTAAGTGCAATTTATCACTAAAGTCATAAGTTGCCTGTCCGAACACTGCATAACTCGTTGTGTCATTCTGCTGGTTGAATTCAGGATTCGACGCAACTCCAGCAAATGATCGAATAAATTCTTCTTCACGATCAACTTCTTCTGTGAGATAAAAGAGACCAACCAGTCCATGCAGTCGGTCGTCCATGGCATCAAAGGAATATCTAAACTCCTGGGAGAATTGATCTGATTCTTCTCGCCACAAATTGGAAGTTCGTAAGATAAAGGGCGGCGTAGGCAGCCCTGCCAAGTCTTGGAACCAATTTATCTCAACATTTCGAAATGCAGTAACGGAACTGAATGTACCGTTGCCAACTTGCCAATCCATTTTCCAAGAAAAGCCGGTAATTTCCCGATCGAGGAATCCATCTTCATTAGGCTGACGGTCTCGCAAATCGGGCGCGATATTCGTTCCACCAATATTCGCAAAGGTACCAGCAGGCGCAGGCTTGCGAGTGTTGCCATAGATGTCGTCTTCGCTGTAGCTTATTGCAAGAATCCCTTCGAACGTATCACTGGGTGCGTATCTCAGTTTGGCGCGCACGCTGATATTACCTTCGCCGTCAACCCGCCGACCTGTCGTTAGACTGCGGTTGTAGCCATCGCTTTCCTTAGTCGTTGCGGCGATGCGGAATTGTAGTTCGTCGTTTATCGGAACATTTAGGACGCCGGTGGATTCGAATCTATCATGATCACCAAGGGCAGTTACTGCTAACGAACCGCCAAATTGGTCTGTCGGGTCATTGGTCACCACGTGCACGGCACCGCCCACGGCATTCTTGCCATACAACGTACTTTGCGGGCCTCGCAACACTTCGATTCGTTGTACATCGAACATGTTGACTGCTGCACCAGACGCACGAGCAAACACGACATCGTCCTGGAATATTAGTACTGACGGGTCCCCACCAGCACCATCATCAGATGAACCAATACCACGTATAAAGAGTTGTGGATCCACCTGGGAGAATGGCGTGTAGGAAAAACTTGGCGTAGCCGCAACAATGTCACCGATGTCTTCGATACGCATTTTTTCAATCGTATCTTCATCAAATGCGGAAACGGCCACCGGCACATCTTGCATACTTTGAGCCCGGCGTTGAGCAGTTACAACGATCTCTTCGAGAGCGACTTCATTCTCAGCCCAAACAGACATTGGTAACGTTGACATTATTAGCGGTAGTACGATTAACAATTTTCGTCGATACATTATCCTTTCTCCAAGCCCCAAAATTAGATGGCATCGGAATAGCAGATATTTTCACTAACTACTTCAACTAGAGTTAGTACTCTAACTAGAGTAGTCGTAAATTGTCAAGGCTTTTCAATATACTGTCAAGGCTTTCCAAATTGATCCACTTCGGCATTTGCCTTGGCAATCAGGTTCTGTTGAAATCTTGATCGTAAAGCTATTGAGCATAAAAATTGAAAAAAATGTCCACGGCCAAAAGTTCAACGTTTCGCGCAATCAATCTGATTGGCGACTATTGGCTACTCTTACTTATGCGGGAAGCACTACTCGGCGCCACTCGTTACAACGAGTTCTATAAACGACTGGCAATTACTCATGCCACTCTAAGTGATCGTCTTAAGCGCCTTGTCGAAGGCGGGTTGCTCACCAAATCGGCGAATGCGGATAATACGAACGGACCGGAAGAATATCGACTGACAGATATGGGTCGGAATTGTTACGTAGTTCTGACCATGATTCGTCAGTGGCATCAGCGGCATCCGGATTTATCCGGTGTTGAGTGGTTACAAGGGACATTTGTTCACAGCGAATGTGGCCACGCGTTTGAGCCCCGTCTTGCTTGCGCAACATGTGGTGCTGAAGTGCACGCCGACGATGTTAGCTCCAAACCGGGTCCCGGGGCGGGAATCGAACCGGTTGTGACAATGCCCGTTCAGCGTCAGGTCAAGGTCCGAAAAACCGGCGCCGAACGCTCAATAAGTGGAACTGTCGGCATCGAAAGTGATCGATGGAGCATAATGATCATGGCGGCCTGTTTCTCTGGAATTTCTCGATTCGGCGATTTGCGCGAACGCTTGCTTATGTCTCCCCACACATTGTCCAATCGACTTAGCTTACTCACCAGTCAAAAAATGCTAACAAAGCGCGCCTACAGCTCAACCCCGAAACGATATGAATACGTTCTTACCGCCAAGGGAAAGGACATTTATCCCATAGTGGCATCGTTGATGCAGTATGGCGACCGATGGCTCTCTTCCGATGGACCACCGATGCTACTCCAACACAACCCCTGCGGAAGTTCTCTCTCAGCTGTTCTGCAATGCTCAGCCTGTATGAGTCCTGTTGGGTTAGAACACCTGGTATTTGGTATCCAATAGAATCCAGGCAAAATCACACACACTGCGTAAAACTACAATATAAAGGCTAACACCACTTAGATGGGGCACCACGAGTGGAATAACCTGGGTACAGTAGACACACCGATCACTCACCCCTGAGGCAAAACACAACACTGCACAGTACGCCAATAATCGAGCATAGCTTTCACATCAACCCACTCGGGTTCGAGAACGAGTCATGCGCCGATTCAAATAGACTACGCAGGCGCAACGATTCCTGGAGAGTCACGCTGCCGTCTACAATCTGTTCAATCTTCACCGACATTCGCTTTGCAGACGATACTTCAAACTATTTGGAGCCTTTAACTGGCTGCCTTATTGGCATCGCGATGGCGGAGAAGAAGATTACGCAGAAATAACCAAACAGTTTCTTGCAACTTTTCTTGATGGGCTAAAACGTCGTAACCAGCCTTAATCGTCCATCAGATGATTGGGAGGATGCTGAAAAATTAGCCGCTAGCTTACCTGTATCCCGAGATAAGAAATAAATAAATACACGCAGCCGGCCAGGTGAGCTACTAACTCAAGCACCCGTTCCACGATGGCACCACTCATATTCTGTTCACTCCCGAGGACTTTCTCGCCCGGTTGGCAGCGCTGGTACCACGACCCCGGTCCAATCTGACTCAATAGTTTTACAGGATTGGGGGCTCTTTGCCGCTATCTGATGGTTGAAACCACAGCAGCGCATTTCTCCCTACACCAACAGAAAAGCACCTTGGCTAATCGCCCATCACCAGGTCAGCCAATAACCACAAACAACAAACAACTTGGTAGCGTTTAACCACTAATCGTCATACCGCTCCACGCTTTCATCAAACACCCAGGCAACCGATCTAATTCGATACTCAGACTTTCGCTTGAAAGGTCCTGCTATAATTCCTATCCTCTAGAGTCGATGTAATCTAACAGGCAAATGCGTATAGCCTTTCACAAAGTTTGAGGGCGTTCGTTTAGGCGCTCCAGTCACTTCGACCTTGTGGAATCGCTTTTGAATTTCTTCCCACAGTACTCGAAGTTGCATTTCCGCCAGGCGGTTGCCCATACAGCGGTGGAGGCCGAAGCCAAACGATACATGCTGGCGGGCATTTTTCCGATCGATGATGAGCTTATCTGCGTTTTCGAAAACCTCTTCATCCCGATTACCCGAGATGTACCACATGACGACCTTGTCACCTTTGCGGATGGTTTTGCCGTGGAACTCGACATCTTCTAGCGCTGTTCTGCGCATGTGGGCCAGAGGTGTTTGCCAACGAATGATTTCCGCAACCATGTTCGGAATCAGCTTAGCGTTAGCGCGCAGTTTTTCATACTGGTCTGGAAACTGATTCAAAGCGAGAACGCCTCCAGAAATGGAGTTTCTGGTAGTGTCGTTCCCTCCAATAATCAACAGCAATAGCGTTGATAAGAATTGCTGAGGTGGCATGTCTTTGGTTTCAGAATTTTGTGCAAGCATCGTCACCAGGTCGAAGCCTTCGTGGGCTTCATTACTTCTATCCGCCCAAAGCGTTTGAAAACTTGCCAAACAATCATTGAGTGCCTCACGCGCCTCATCCCAACTGTTTACAAGCCCGGATCGTGGACCGCCGGTTGCGACATCCGACCAGAACGTGAGCTTGCGTCTTTCCTCAAATGGGAAGTCAAACAAGGTAGCCAGCATTTGAGTAGTGAGCTCAATGGATACTCGATCAACCCAGTTAAATTCTTCGTCTACCGGTAAACCTTCGAGAATTTCAATCACTCTAGAACGAATAAGATCTTCCATCTTGGCCAGGTTAGGTGGTGCAACCACGGGTGAGACGACTCGCCTTTGTTGATCGTGCTTTGGCGCGTCCATGGCGATAAAACTTGAGGTGTCTATGTCGTTTTCACTGCCTCTTTCAGTATCGCTTGCAACGCCGAGCGGGTCCTGAATAGTGATGCTTCGGGTGGAAGAAAAACGTTGGTTGTCGCTATCGATTTCTTTGAGATGTGAATGTTTTGTGATCGACCAATAGGGTCCATAGCGAGAATCCGCATGGTAATGAACAGGCGAATCTTTTCGTAGTCGTTCGAAAAAGGGCCAAATGGCATCTGCTTGAAACAGGTTGAAGTTAGAAACATCAAGCCCAGTTAGATCTGCAGACTTTGCGTAGTCTCGCGCTCGGTCTAAATCAACCTGTTTGTAATCATCGGATGTCCACGAACTTGATAGACCAGAACTCATCACTCACCTCGGATTGCGATATGTAGCGTTCTTAGGCTACTGGCTAAGAACGCCTACCGCAAGTTTCAGGTATTCTACTGTTTGATTCTTAGCAAGATGCCCCTAAATGATTCCACCACTTTTGTGCCATTCGAGTTGTTGTGGTCCTAAACGACTACAGCTTCCTGCATCTGTTTTTACCATGTAAGTGATTTGGTACACGCTATCGTCATCACCGCTGGCAGGAGATTTAAGCGTTGTTGAAGCGATATAGGTTTTATCATCAATAAATTCGACCTTTGTCAGTTTGTTCTTTCGTCCATACTTTTTCATATAAGCGTAGCTGGGAATGGGGAGCTTACCCAGATCATCATTTGCGCTTCCTGAATCATATTCCGTTAACTGCAGGGTCGCGCAGCCCCTGGTAACGTTTAACCACTACTCGTCATACCGCTCCACTCTTTCATAAAACAAGCAGGCAACCGAGCTGATTCGATACTCAGACTTTCGCTCGATAAGCCCTGTTACAATTCCTATCCCCTATCTTGATCGGAATTGTTTTGCGAAAAGAAATCTGTTGAGCAGTTTTGTGGCAGAGGATGGTCAATGTCTGAATAGCCAATGAGCCACTGTCTTACATGCGGCCTGGTCAATCTGTTAGGCGACATATAGGGTGATTTTTTTTGTTCGATAACTGCCAGAGAGCTGATCTGCTAGGCTACAGACTGTTGACTTGATCACTGAGGCGATTTAGAGGTTGGCCGAGGTGATTTTGACCTGCTAATTCAGGCCCGTTTTAGGAAGGAATGGTATTCGCAGGATTAAGCGATGGTGGTTGCGGTTTGATGTGATCGAGGATTTGTTGGATTATGTTTCGGGTCATAGCGCAATACCACAGGTTCATATTACACTTAAAATCGCGCCCTACTGCATCAAAACCAAATAGAATGAAGGGGCGCCTCAGACCCCTGCACAATACGTCGCAACAACGTGAGCTCGCGATACAGATGCCGATAATTGGAGATGACATTGCAACAATCAACGGGGAATCGCTATACAAAAGTCGATCAGAGCTATTTTGATAAGCGTGGCTTAAAACGTTATGCCGGCGTTTGGTCACTGTGGGCCCTAGGCGTGGGAGCGGTCATTTCCGGGCATTTCTCCGGCTGGAATCTGGGTCTGGCCAACGGTTGGGGCAGTATGTTTGTGGCCACCATTATTATTGCCATTATGTACCTGGGTTTATGTTTTTCATTAGCGGAAATGTCACCAGCCCTGCCGCACACCGGAGGAGCCTATTCTTTTGCCCGAACCGCGATGGGGCGCTGGGGCGGCTTCCTGACCGGCTTGTCTGAAAATGTCGAATACGTGCTGACGCCCGCGGTGATCGTCTACTTTATCAGCAGCTATATGGCCGGTATTTTTGATACCAGTATGGCGACTCTGCCACTGTGGTGGGTCGGTTTTTATGTGGTGTTTATCAGTCTTAATATTGTCGGGGTTGAGTTGTCTTTTAAACTTACGTTGTTAGTGACTTTACTGGCGCTGTCCTGCCTCTTGATGTTCTGGGCTAGCGCTCTGCCTTCCATTGACTTTACAAAGTGGGCGCTCAACGTTGGTGCAGACGGCGTTTTACTACCTGAGGGCAATGGGCCGTTGTTACCGTTTGGCCTCGGCGGCATTTTAGCCTGCTTGCCATTTGCCGTATGGCTTTTTTTGGCTATCGAACAATTACCGCTGGCCGCCGAGGAATCGATTGATCCCAAACGTGATATGCCGCGCGGCATTCTGGCCGGTTTTTTTACGCTGCTGCTATCTGCGTTCATGATTTTATGGCTCAACCCGTCAGTTGCCGGAGTCGGTTCGTTTCAATTGGCCGGTTCGGGGGAACCTCTGCTCGATGGGTACAAGGCTATTTATGGCGACGGCATAGCAAAATTGCTGGCCACTATAGCGGTACTGGGTTTGGTTGCTAGCTTTCACACCATAATTTTTGCGCAGGGAAGGCAGATCTATTCGCTCAGCCGCGCTGGATATTTCCCTTCCGGCCTGTCGGTAACCCACGGCAGTCGCAAGACTCCCCACCGTGCCATGATCGCTGGGGCCGGACTGGCCCTTACCGTCATGTTTATTCTATGGTTTAGCATGGGCTCTGATCAGGGCGCCGCTATTATTGGAGGCACGCTATTAAATATGGCGGTATTTGCTGCTATGTTCTCTTATATCATGCAGGCCTTATCATTTATTTTACTGCGCCGTAAGTTGCCGAGGCTGGAGCGGCCATATCGGAGCCCGTTTGGAGTTTTAGGCGCTAGCTTAACCATTCTGATCGCCACAATAACGCTCTATTATCAACTCACTGACCCAGTCTATCGACAAGGTGTCCTGTGGGTGGCCGGGTGGTTTGCGGCGGGTATCCTTTACTTCACCCTTATCGGGCGCCACCGTTTGATCCTGTCACCCGAAGAAGAGTTCGCCTTAGAGCACGACAAAGCGCCGGCACTTTAACGCACCATCAGACAGCATTAATGGGTGGGAGAGACACGTGACTTTGGCTGGTGCATCAGCGCCCGCCTGTCCTTCTAGGAACTTGTAATATCCGGAAAACCTGGACGGTCGGCCATGCTGGTCAACGTCTGTACCCGTCCCAGTCGGTGCATTGTCCAACAACTGGTCGAACTCCAGAGCGAGTTCACCTACTTCAGTCGCTGACAGCACACCGGTAAAAACGTAAAAGCCGGACTGGTGATACGCCGCGAGAATTTCCTTTGCGAGGCGTCCGTGTTTATCCAGCCGCTCCGGGCCGCGGTTACCGAGTTGCATTGCCCGCTCACAACCCTTGGAAGCATAGGCTTCTGCAATTGGACTCGTAGTTACCTGCTCTTCACCCATTTCCCACCTCTGCGAAGTTAAGCGACACAAATTCTGCTGCGGCACGGCTTGCGTTGTTTTTTTTGGCTTCCTACAGAATCCGCGTATTAACAGTGGGATCACCTCGACGATAGCAGCTGCAGTGCATATTCCAACAAGGCCAATTCGGGGCAAACTGGCGTTTGCCTCGAGCTTCATCGGCCACCGCTACTCGAAAAGATGCAGCGACCCTACCGAATTCCAGTGGATCGGACAGCTGTTTTCCTTGCGCCAGCACGGCCTGGCCCATGGCAATCAGTTCCGGACCGACGGGGTCTGCGCCCGTCGCGAGCCCGGCTGGGCGATTACGCTCTGCCTCAATGATATTAGTGTTGACGATGTGGCCTGCCTCACCGTGCTCGAGCATATGGGGCACAAAAGCCTGCAGACCGTAGAGGACACCCTGGAAGTTCACACCCATGACCCAGCCCCAGTCCACCGCGCTCGACTGACAAATACCAATATCGTGGAAGTCATTGCCTTTGAATCGGGTGAACATGCCGTGGTCAACCGCATGATCATGGTCAGGCAATAGAAACGAACAAAGATTCTGATCTGTCGGAGTGGTAATAACGCCTGAAGACGAAGCCAAAACGATACAGATTGACTAATATTCGTTTGAATTCTCTTTAACTTAAACCGCAGGCAAAGGGCACCGCGGGGCTGACCCGTGCTTCCCGAGCCCGAACCGGCGTGGTGACCCTCATTCAGCGCTTTGGCAGTGCGCTGAACCTTAACGTCCACCTCCACATGATCGTCCCGGACGGGGTGTACACAATGGAGCACAACCAACCTCGTTTTCATCGAGTCAATGCGCCGGACCGACAGAATCTGGACAAACTTCTGAACCGCATCATCGCCCGTGTCATGCGCCGGCTTATAAAGGACGGCCTGCGCTTCTATTCGCTACCGAGTCGCCATCGGCCCCGGTGCAGGCAGCAGAACACTCACCTTGAAGAACCCGGGCCTGCAGCGCACGGAGACCCAACCAAAACCCTTCACGGTCGACAGAAACGGTTTTTCACTGAACGTGTTGCCTGCCAGCCACACCAGCGAGATCGCCTTGAACGCCTGTGTCGTTACGTCACGCGGCCCGCCGTCTGTCTGGAGCGGTTGGCGACCAACGCAGCCGGCCAGGTGAGCTACGAACTCAAGCTCCCGTTCCGCGATGGCACCACTCATATTCTGTTCACTCCCGAGGACTTTCTCGCCCGGTTGGCAGCGCTGGTACCGCGACCCCGGTCCAATCTGACTATTACCTGCAGTACCCCTACCCCAAATAGGGCAGCCCCTGGCGCTCGCGGCTAGCCTAGCGACCGGCAACGTGAGGTTGGCAGGGTGCCGCTTCCCTAGCTTAAGTTTCTAATTTTTTCGAGTGCGGCCTCGGTCATAAACACAGAACGATTCATGTGGCGTTTCTTCGCTGCTTCGTCAATCGCATTCAGTGCGCCGTTGGGAACGGTCAGGTTGATACGCTCTACTTTGGTCGATACATGATCAAGATTAACCTCGATGCCAAAGTACAACCAGCCTCTCTTCTTTTTAGCGGCTAGGATGTCATCGACGTGTGATTCGGGAACAGACTCGCCGCGTGCGGTGATGTCTTCCAATTGCATGATAATTGCTTCCCTGGCATTGCTGATAGCTTCATCAAGTGTGTCGCCTCCGGAAAAGCACCCAGGTATATCAGGCACCACGACACCAAAGGCCTGACTATCATTAGTCGGTTTCTCAATCAGCGCGTAGTAGATCATTTCTTCAACCCCGCTTGTTTGCGTATCGCGTTTACCAGGCCTACACCCAGGTCTTTTTTCGGGTGCGGGACCGTGATGCTATGGCCGATATCGGGATGCGAAAACTGATGATGGCTACCGCGTACCCGTTTCAGCACCCAGCCTTCTGCTTCCAGTTCCTTGACCAGGTCTTTGCTCTTCACGATTCTATCATACACATGATATACACATGAATATAGACGTCAGTTTAACCAGACTTTCGCTCGAAAAGCGCTGTTATAATTCCTATCCTACCACTGACCATTTTTCATTTAGCTTGCTCGCACAGAAATAGGCATCCAGCAATACCCCAAGGTCACAACAAATGTCGTCTATCCTTGTCATTGGAATACTGAGGGTTTACTGACTCAAGGGAAAATTATCGTCACTCATGTATTAATTCGATATACTCTGGTCATCCTGGAAAAACCCAGCTTAAGATACCGACTTAATTCAAGCGGGCATTCTCAAGCTCAACGAGCGATTTCCGGCTAAGAGTGGCAGAAACCTTCCAACAGATCAGAGTTCGGCATGCGCGAAGACGCTGTCGGTGACTACGTCAACAGCATCTGAGTTGACTCAGGTTTGGGATTTTGTCCTCCATACCCCGACGTGGGGAACAATATTACTTGGTTAATTGGCCTGACCAGTTTACCATAAAGACCTTCGATAAAGAGCACTGAGTCATGCAAGAAACCTGGCGATGGTTTGGCCCGGAAGATACTGTGACCCTGGAACAAATACGCCAGGCCGGTGCCAGCGGCGTGGTCACTGCTCTTGATCATATCCCCACAGGGGATGCCTGGTCGCTTGAAGAAATCACAGCCCGGCAATCTTTACTCAAAGAAAATGGACTCGAATGGTCTGTTGCCGAAAGCATTCCAGTTCATCAGGACATTAAGCTCAGGACCGGCAACTATCAGGCTTATATCGACAACTACCGACAGAGCCTGACTAATCTTGGCGAACAGGGAATCAGGCGGGTCTGCTACAACTTCATGCCCGTGGTCGACTGGACCCGCACCAATCTCAATTTTGAACTGGACAATGCATCCAGCGCACTTCGCTTCGAAATGTCAGATTTCGTCGCCTACGACATCCACATCTTGCAGAGACCGGCTGGTGCATCCGACTACAGCCAGGCTCAGCTCAGCATGGCAGCAGAGCGTTTCGCTGCCATGAGCAGTAAAGACAAGACCAGGCTGGAATCCAACATCATTGCGGGATTGCCAGGCGGCGAAGGATCATACAATCGGCAAGGCATCAGCAAGGCTATCCAGGCATTCCAGGACATCGGTAATGAAGGCCTTAGGTCTAATCTGTTCGCGTTTCTGGCTGACATCATCCCGACGGCTGAAGCGGCTGGTGTCGTCCTTGCTATTCACCCCGATGACCCGCCGTTCTCTCTTTTCGGATTACCCAGAGTTGTTTCAACAGCGCAGGATGCCCGAGCGATCATCGAATCAGTACAGAGCACCAGCAATGGCCTAACGATGTGCGCCGGCTCCTATGGTGCAAGATCTGACAACGACCTTGTGGCAATGGTCAATGAATTCGGACCGAGCATCCATTTTGTGCATCTTCGCAACATTCAACGAGAAGCTGACGGATCCTTTTATGAAACACAGCATTTAGATGGCGACAATGACATCGTTGGCATTATCAATGCGCTCTTGAATCAAGAGGCATCTCGTCGGCAGAACAACACTCCCCTCACTGAAATTCCAATGCGTCCAGATCACGGTCATGCCATTGGCGATGAGAAAAACGACCCTACTGTTCGTCCCGGCTATTCCTTCGCAGGTCGACTCAAAGGCCTGGCTGAATTGCGCGGTGTTATCCATACTCTGACGACATTAGGTCAGCGAGGCTAACATCGAACCCATGCTCCACCCTGATCGTCTATTACCTGCTGATCCAGCGACCCGCGATATCGCACGAAGCCTCTTCTCATCAGTACAGAACCTGCCGATTATCAGTCCCCACGGCCATACCGACCCTGCCTGGTTCGCAGATAACAAGCCCTTCGGAAACCCGACGGAACTCCTGATAACCCCCGACCACTATGTTTTTCGGATGCTGTACAGCCAGGGTATTTCGCTGGAGCAGCTGGGCATTTCACCTTTAGATAAAAATTCTGTCGGTTCAGCAGATCCAAAAGATGTCTGGAGAATCTTTGCTTCCAACTACCATCTCTTCAGGGGCACACCATCACGACTCTGGTTGGACCATGTATTTGCCGATGTTTTTAAGATCTCGAAGCTGCTGACAACAGACACTGCAGATGAATACTACGACACCATCGACTCGCTTCTACAAACACAACCGTTCCTGCCTAGGGGGCTGTTTGAAAGATTTAACATCGAAGTGCTGGCAACGACAGAATCGCCCCTGGACGACCTTAATCACCATGAGGTGATTCTTAACAGCGACTGGCAAGGGCGTGTCATCACCACCTTCAGACCAGACCCAGTATTAGATCCTGAGTTTGAAGGATTTCAGGAAAATCTGTCGATACTGGGCGAACTCACCGGAAAAGATACAAGATCCTATTCGCAATACCTGGCCGCACTTCGAGATCGCCGCGCATTCTTTAGCGCACACGGGGCTACGGCAACTGATCATGGTCACCCAACCGCCCGCACTGCGAATCTTTCGCCATCAGAATCAGAAGCACTCTTCAATAAGGTTTCCAAGGGCAACTTCTCTAGTGACGAGGCTGAACTGTTTCGCGCGCAGATGCTGACAGAAATGGCCGCCATGAGCCTGGATGACGGGCTAGTGATGCAAATCCATCCTGGCTCACACCGCAATCACAACGCTTATCTGTTCGACAGGTTTGGCCGTGATATGGGTGCTGATTTTCCGATGCAGACCGAATATGTCGACGCTCTAAAACCTCTACTGGACCGGTTCGGCACAGAACCCGGCCTGTCAGTTATTCTGTTCACCCTGGACGAAACAACCTACAGTCGTGAACTGGCCCCCCTGGCTGGCCATTACCCGTGCCTCAAACTCGGCCCTGCCTGGTGGTTTTATGATAGCCCCGAGGGGATGCGGCGAATTCGCGAACAGACCATCGAGACAGCCGGGTTCTACAACACCGTGGGCTTCAATGATGATACGCGTGCATTTCTTTCCATTCCTGCACGACATGATATGTCGAGACGAATCGACTGCGGTTTTCTCGCAAAACTCGTGGTCGAACATCGAATGAAGGAACAAGAGGCTTTAGAGGTGGCTGAATTGCTGGCCTACAGCCTCGCCAAGCAGGCCTATAAACTCTAGTGCCCGTTCGACTTTCTGATCACAGCCTTAAGGATTTCGATCTCGCCCGAAAACCTGCCTACGACCGTCGCGATATTACGCCTGGTATTCTCCACATAGGCATTGGCGGGTTTCACCGTGCTCACCAGGCTGTCTACACCGAAGACGTTCTGGCTGGCGGCGATCATCGCTGGGGAATTATCGGCGCCAGCGTGCGCAGCACAACGATGCGAAACCGACTCATTGCACAGAACTTCCTATACACCGTCTGCACCAAGGGCGCGGACAGCAATGAGTACCAGGTGATCGGCGCCGTTAAAGACGTTCTCACAATTTCTCAACATCAGCATCAACTGCTTGACCTCATTGCATCGCCCCAGATCAAAGTCATCACGCTGACGATTACCGAGAAAGGCTACTGCCTCACCCCATCCCGGGAACTTGACGAACAGCACCCTGATATTCAACACGACCTCAGTAATCCTGGCTCGCCTGTCTCCGCGCCAGGTTTGTTAGCGACCGGACTGAAGCAGAGGATGGAACAAGGCTCCGGTCCTATCAGCATCATCAGTTGTGACAACCTCTCGGGTAACGGCCGGGGTACTCAAAAAGCAGTAACGGCGATTGCCGGCCTTTACGCCGGCGAACACGCCCATTGGATCAGAGACCATGTCAGCTTTCCAAACACGATGGTGGATCGAATCGTTCCCGCGACCAGCGATACAGACACGCTGAGGTTCCTTCAGGAAACAGGCATCGAAGATAATGGACTAGTGATCTGCGAACCATTCAGCCAATGGATTATTGAAAATAGCTTTGCAGCAGAGCGGCCGGAGTGGGAAAGTGCTGGTGCGCAAATCGTTGACGACGTCGCAGCCTACGAACAAATTAAGCTGCGTTTGTTAAACACGACCCATTCTGCGCTCGCCTATTTAGGCCTTCTCGCCGGGTATGAGTTCATACACCAAGCGATGGCAGATCCTGTTTTGTCTGGATTTTCTACCTACCTTCTGGATAAGGAGATCAGCCCTCTCTTGCAGTCCCCCGGTGGGTTTGATCTCGAACACTACAAGCGAAGTATTCTCGAAAGATTCGCGAACCCTGCGATCCACTATCGAACCGCGCAGGTTGCAAACGATGGTTCGCATAAACTACAACAACGCATCTATCCCACCATCGCTGAACATTCGAGGAGAAATACTGATTCCCCGGGGCTGGTTCTCGTGGTGGCTGCGTGGTTACATTGTTTGAGCACGGCAAAATACGCCAGCCAGTTTAGCGACCCAGCCGCGGAGATCATCAGAACTTACTCAGGGGACAATCTTGTTGAACGCGTATCTTCGGAAACAACATCGTTTGGCGTTATCTGGGAAGATGCAAAGTTCAGAACCCAGATTAAAGATGCTGCCGCAGAGCTGAAGCAGAGTAGCGTTCAAACGCTGTTACAGCGCATTATGGTTAGCAACTAACAGGACATTAATTACTGGCTCTCTAGCTCAAAAAGTGTTGCGCTGCAGATGCAGTCGCCGCTTCGAGGTGTTCCCGCATCGCCTTTCTAGCTTCATCAGGATTTCTGTTTTTCAGCGCATTAAAGATCGCGGTGTGCTCATCCAGGACAGGATAAACGCCCTCTTTTATGATCAAGCGATGAAAGCCGCGACTCAATTCACTTTGATCTCGCAGTACCCACAACCACGAAACGGTTCTGGCGATTGCAGTATTTTCCGCGGCCTCTGCAATTAAATTGTGGAACTGGCTATCAAACGCTTCCACCTCCGAAGTGCCGCTGGTTCGACCCATTTCATTATAAATTTTCCGAAGCTGTTCCAGTTGATCATCGCTAATACGCTCGGCGGCCAGTGCGCAGGTCTCGGGCTCAATCAGCAATCGCATCTCCAGAATTTCAAAAGGGCCGATCCCCTCATCAGCAACCACGGCAGGCTGTCGACTTTGATCTGCAACATAAATACCAGACCCGGTTCTGACCTCAATCACCCCGGAGACTTCGAGCGCGATCATCGCCTCACGGATGGACGGACGACTGACCTGCAGCATCTCAGCAAGGTCACGCTCCGACGGCAGCTTGTCACCTGCGCTGACCTCACCGCTCGATACGAGACCTGCAATACGTCTCGCTACTCGGACGTAAAGTCGTTCCTGGGTTTCTATTGGTTCAAGTTTAACCACGTCTATCCTTATCTGCCCTTATCTGCCCGTATCTGCCCTTATCTGCCCTTATCTGCCCTTATCTGTCATCGACCGTCTGCCATCGCCTGAGCTCGAAGACTGATCTCAGCTGCTTTAAATATATGATTCTGGCCCATACTGTTTTCTGTACGGTTCAGCACATCTAGAATCATCTGCCCGAAGAAAGGAAAGCCTACTGTACCCAGGCAATCAATTTCCTGGCTCTCTTGCTCCGTTACCAGGTGAATAACTGAAGCTGGTGCTTTCCTCATCGGATCAATGTACTTTCGTACCTCCATACTACCTGAAGTGCCAACGATAAACGTCCTGCCATCACCCCACACCGGCATTGCATCCGGCGTAAACCAGTCGACCCGGCTGTAAAACGAGGCCCCGCTATCACCGGTCAAAGAAAATTCCCCGAAGTCTTCCAACTCAGGATACTCGGGGTGGCCACAATTCCGCGCCGAGGCGAAATTTAATGTCGCATCGCTGCATCCCGCATAAGTCAGAAACTGCTCCACCTGGTGACTGCCGATATCTGTAATAATACCGCCGTAGTGAATTTTTTCAAAAAACCAGGCAGGCCTGTCCTGCGCAGATAACCGGTGTGGCGCAAGATTGAGTACCTGGACAACCTTGCCGATATGTCCCTGGGCAATCAATTCTCCCGCATGCCATGCCGCTTCGTTGTGTACCCTTTCAGCATAGTAGACCAGATACTTTCTGCCCGTGTCCTTAACCAGCGATTTAATCTGCTCTAACTGATCCAGCGTCGTAAAAGGAGACTTGTCGGTGAAGTAGTCCTTCCCCGCTTTTATCACCTGGCGCCCTACTCCAGCACGTTGATCTGGAATCGCTGCCGAGGTCACCAGGTGCAGTGATTGATCATTGAGTATTTCATCAAAGCTCGAAGCAACTCGCACCTGCGGAAACTTTTCACAGAATGCCCGCACCCTGGCCTCGTCAGGATCGAAGACAGAACAAAGGGTTCCACCCGCTTCCAGCAGGCCATTGGTTTGTCCGTAGATATGCCCATGATCCAAAAATGCCGCAGCAAAATTAAATTCTCCTGGAGAAACAACTGATCGCTGCTCTCCAGTCGGCGCATAGCTGGCACCATCACCGATACTCATTCACTAATACTCACAACCAGCCCAATGCAACCAGCGTGCTGTAAACCACACTCGAAACAACAACCAAGACACATAACATCATCGCGCTATTGTACGCCAATGCCCTTGTACCGGTTGGCATGTCATCGCCCAGATATTCGCGGCGATTGTTTAATATCAGCCATCCAATATACGCGATCGGCAAAAACAGTCCGCAAAAAGCAGAGGTTGGCAAAATAACGTAAGGCCCCATGCTGGACCAGAGAAAGACGCCTAGTACTGCCGGGGTCGGAATTAGACAGGCGAGCCGATACGCTGTCGAATTTTCTTCGAGATCAAACATCTCCATGGCAGCCGCACCACAGGTCAACATGTGCATGACCAGCGAACCTATTGCCATACCGAGCACACCCAGTGGGAATATAAGACGACCGGCAAAGTCGCCCATGCCGGCCGCCGCAAACATGGCTCCGGCCTGGGCCGGCGCGAGCCTACTTTGAATCGAGCTTTCACCATCATAAAGCGACGCAGCCGCCGCAATAGAAATCAGGCTTGTGACAATAAGGTACGGAATCACCAATCCGAGCACAATGTCATACCGGGCGAGTTCCCTGTCTTCCCGACCCCAGCCCCGCCGCAGGATCGTGTATCCATAGACAAAAGTCATGTTGATACCCACCGCGGTGCCAAGCGCTGCCATCATGGTGGTCACGCCTAACGCATCGTCCGGTAGTGAATGTGGAACAAAACCCCACAGCACAACCGACCAGTTAACTGAGCCGTTTAGGCTCGCGCTGACCACGACCCAGCCAAAACTAACAACAATCAGAAGGCTCAGGATTTTGATGCCGTTTTCAAATAGACGGACCCCGCTAGCACCCTTGCCATAATTCCAGACGGTGGTCGCACACCCGATCCATACCAGCACCGCAAGACCAAATAAATAAACCTGTCTGCCGATATCTTCTCCCTCGCCCTTTAGTGAAAAGCTGAAAGCAACCTCGATGGCCTCTTCCAGCATTCCAGCCGCAAGCGGGTAATGAGAAAAACCCCAGATGATGCTGGAGCCCAATGCGGCGATGGCCCAAAGCCAGGCCAGACCTGGTGAAAGATGTTCCTTCATCGCAACAAAAGGTCTTTGACCCGTCGATAGCGTCTGGTGTGCGAGCGCGAACAACATGATGCAACCGATGATCATCGCCACGGGTTGCACCCAGAGAAATTCGAAGCCAAACATGGCGCCAATCGATAACGAGGTAATGGCTGACCCGCCGCCCAATGTCATCGCACCTTGAAGCCAGCCGGGGCCTCCATTTTCAATATGTTTTAAGATCGAGGCCATCAGTAAGACTTCTCCATATCAATTTCCACTTTCAGGTCCTTAGGCGTGCGAAGCGAAGAACCCCGAATTTTTTCCTGAAGTTTGGCTTCGTATTGATTTGCATCTATCGGCAAGGTGACCGCTCTGTTGGTCCATTCAGAAAGCAAAATCCCATTCGCCATCTGCAATGAACCAAGCCCCTGATCACCGGATGTCAGTAATTGGGCACCGGTTTCTATCGAATCAACAAAATTCTGCAGCACTGCCGCGTGTTGATTGGATTCGCCAGAAATCTCGACCGTCTCCCCTTCGAATTCGGGCATACCGAACATCTCATGGGTTGTTCGACAATGCGACTGAACGCTTTCGCTAGATCTCAACACTTCAATCACACCCTTTTCGAAGACAAGCGAGCCTCGGTCACCGACAATTTCGATACGGTTTACTCCGGGTGCTTCGCCGCAGGACGCGGTGAGCGTCCCCGTCGCCCCATTCTCGAAGGTCATGAGGGCGCTAACCTCATCTTCGACATCTATATCGTGATACTTGCCAAAGCTGACGTTCGCCGTTATCGAGTTTGGCAACCCTACGAGCCACTGCAGCACATCAAGGTTATGGATGCACTGGTTAATCAGCAGACCGCCACCTTCACCGGGCCAGGTGCCCCGCCAACTGCTCACCTGGTAGTAGATATCAGGCCGATACCATGCCGTCATAGTCCAACCGACTCGTTGCAGGTTGCCGATGGCATCGTCGACAAGTAATTGCTTCAACTTCGCATAGGCGGGATGAAATCTCTGGTTGAGCATGACGGCAAACTTCAGATCATCCGGCACGCGCGCCAGAAGCGTTTCTGCCTGATGCATCGACATGGCAATGGGCTTTTCCATCACTACATGCAAACTGTGCTCAAGGGCAGCCTGTGCCACTTCAACATGGCTCATTGTTGGTGTGGCAATGAGCACTGCATTAATGTCAGCATCGCTGAACATCTGACGGTAATCTACGAAGTGAGGCACGCCTGTTTCTAGATGCGGTGTTGATCTGGACGCGGTAGCGGCAAGTGTCGCTCCTGTAACCTTGCCTGAATTCAGCAATTGAATGTGCTGACTACCGATATTACCGGTTCCAACAACACCGAACCGAACAGCCATCTAGTCCGCTATGCGAGGTAGTTCTACCCCGCCCTGCATGGCGACACGGACGGCGCTAACCTTGCCGTCATCACCCCAAACAAACTCGACCCTGAAATCACGCGGCTCAAAGAAAAAGTGATCCTCTTTGTCTTCACGCATAGATCCATTGAAGAACACGGATTGCACCATCAAATTACGTCCGTCAAAGCTGAACTTCAGGGTGAAGGGTCCACCCCCATAGGTACCTGCATACTGACGATAGTGCGTGTTGATTTCAAGGTCCGCCAGTTCAGCGGCCGTCCATAAACTTAACCTGTCGGTCGTTTCCTGGCGTACTTGATGTATGAATGCCGGTTCGATCGCGCGCCCTGAATGACCCCAGGCTCGATGCAGATAGGTGAGCAATCCACTGGCGGTTTCATCGTCGAATTCCGCTATAGCGCTATGCCCTGGCATAACACTATTCCAGACTTCTCCCTGAACTGAAATGGGTCCTTGCAATCCATGTAGCACGATCCTGGCTAACCGTTCGCTAGGTCCTGTGACCCATTCTGATTCGGCCAGTGTTGGCGCTGTCGAAGTAATACCCTTGCCGTCACTACCATGGCAGATGCCACATCGGCCACGATAATAGTCCTCTCCCTTTTTCTTTCTAAGTTGTTGTAAGGGCGACAGCGGTTTCGTATCAGCAGCAAGATCATCGCCTTTCCAGGTAAATGCTCCTCGTACCTTCGAGATTGCAGGCCAGAGCCCTTCCGGCGGATCAGTGAACAGGCTATGCGGTTCGGCCAGAACAACCCGGCTGAAAGATTCATCTCGGGTCACTTCAAACAGGCCATTCAACATCGCTTCCTGAATCCAGTGTTGGTCCTGTTGCATCACGTGATCAAGCAGTACATCGCCCTCTTTCTGCTCGGCCCTGAATGACTGGCTGATTAAGTCCCTGACAAAACCGGCCGATTGTTCTTCGGCTTTACCCCAACCTTTTTCTAATATCGCGTCAATAAGTGCCAGCTCGTTACCGCCACTGGCAGCCTGAATGGCCATCCGCCTCATTCCATCTGTATCATTTTTCACCAGACTGCTCGCCAGGTATTCGATCACGTCGTCACGATGGTTGCTGGCGGCCAGATACATGGTGGTGTGATGCACCATCGATGAATCGCCGGACTGCGTCGCCATTTTTAACAGTTCTTCCGCAGAAAGCAGTTCATGACCTGCCTTGATTGCCGCCAGCTGAATTGAGGTGCTATCTTTCGCCAGCGCTTTCAAGAGCGTGGAACGATTGAGCGTGCCACGACCATCCAGAGTCCAAATAGCATGAACCGCAGCATGCTCATCATCCTGCGTGACAAGCCTGCTTAACCCGCGGTCAATACCTCGACCCTTTTCGCGCAGTAACAATCTCTGTGCGGTATCGCGAACCCAACCATTCTCTGCTTCCAGAAGCTTTAACAATTCAGGGCCACTTGAAGGAAACTGAGGCCGCACCGTCTTCGAAGCACCCTGGACTGCAGTGATCCGCCAAATCCGGCCCATGCCAACCGGTTTATCCAGCCCTCGTGACAGAGCCTGCGCACGCAGCTCATCTGACAGAAATAACTGATCCTGAATAATACCGCGATACATATCAACAACATACAACGCACCATCAGGTCCCAGGTCGACATCGACAGGGCGAAACCTTTCATCTGTCGACGCCAGAAATTCCCGCTGACCCCATTTTTCGTCTTCATAAAGAATATGATCAGTGCTGACTTGCAGACCTTCACGCTTCAGACGCAACTGAACTACAACATTACCTGCGGGTTCAGCGACAAAAACATCCTGGCTGTATGCTGCTGGAAACTGGTCTCCTCGATAGTAGACCATGCCGCTGGCGGACGTTGGCTTGTCTAGTCGACCGTCTTCTCTTAGCACGCCAGGTACATAAGCACGGTTAACACCGGGGTTAACCCTGACCGCAAATACCTGATCTTTCTTGCTGACCTGTATGTTGAGCCCAGGGCCTCCGGCGTTACCCGCCGCAATGACCGGCTGAGCATCGTAAACATCACCCAGCAGGAAGTTGGAATTCGTGTTGTAGTAAAGCAGGCCCTGATTATCCTGCGAGATACCCCATTGACCTCGAAATAACGTGGGCTCGACGACCAGCTTACCGTCACGGATCTGCATTCGCCGACCGGACTTGGCATTGTAAATCCAGTTGTCGATAGCCAGCAGCAGACCATTTTCGCCGTGCTCAACATTGCCCGGCTCATCTGCGTAGTTGGAAAGTCTGACCTTTTTCTTACAGTTGATATCTTTCGATGACCCACTGTGACTTGGACAGAGCCAAAGATTCGGTGGTTCACCGATTAAAAGACCCTCGTTAACAATCGCGATTGCCCTGGGAAGCACCAACTGATCAAGCAGTACCTCGCGCTGATCAAATTTACCATCGCCATCGAGATCACGAAGTCTGACAACACTGCCAACCGGGTCCGTGTCGCCGGTGCCATAGGCATCTGGCATAAAACCCCGCATCTCTACCGTATAAAGATCACCCGCCTCATCCCAGGCAATAGCAACCGGGTCCTCAACGAGCGGTTCTGACGCGACCAATTCAATGTTAAACCCTGGCGCAAGAGAGAAACTCGCCAGCGCCTCGGCTGGGCTCAGCTCAGGCGCAGGTGGTGTTTCCAGGGTAAGATAAAATGGTTTTTCATCGGCCCATGCTATCGGGGCTGTCAACAACAGCAACGCAAGAGAGAGAGCGCGCAAGGTCAGAATGTCATCTGGTTCAAATAGGCGTAGGAACGCTCGATTGACTGCTCCGGTGCCGGTGGGTTATCCCGCTCCACAAAAAAGTGCTTCGCGCCCTGGGCTATCGCCTTGCGAGTGAACGCAGGGAAATCAATCTCCCCGTCACCGACATCAGCAAAATCACCCTTCGTGTCGATATCTTTCATATGACAGCTCGGGAAACGATCAGGAAACCTCGTCAGGTAATCATCAAGATTGCCACCACCCTTTACGATCCAATAGGCATCCATCTGAAACCCAACTTTCCCGGGATCCGTTTGCTCCAGCATCAAATCGTAAGGCACCACACCATCAATCGGTGCGAGTTCCCAGTTGTGATTATGATAACCGAACAAGATGCCGTGTTCTGCGCAGAGATCACCCGCCTGGTTTAACAGCTCAATATTTCGTTTCACCTGATCCATTGTTGCAAAGTATTCGGGCATCATTGCCGGTAAATTCAGGTACTTCTGCCCGAGATGCTCTGCGTCACCAATAGAGTTGTTAACGTTCTCCAGCAGAAATTCAGGTTTGCTGCGTGCACGAAAAAGCTGGTATGCCTCATCCCGTGGCAATTGCAGAAACCCTTCCGGCAATACCGGGGTAATTCTGCCAACAGGGGCACCGAGGTTATTCTTTGTCAGCAGCTGCTGCACGTAATCGGCCTCTCGCCCAAGAAAACCCATGGCAGAAAATTCGACCTGGTCGTAACCAATCTCTGCAACTCTGGCCAGGGTGCCCTCGAAATCTTTTAACATCATCGAGGTGACTGTCGAAAGTTGTAAGCCGATATTCTCGAGCTTGCTGATCTCCAGAGCATCCTGTCGAACGAGGTGCTGACTACAGGATCCGAGAAACCCCGATGAAAGCACCGCTCCCGATGTCAGATAAAGAAAGTCTCTTCGCAGCATAATGATACCCGATCATCTTTTAGAAATTGAATCCTACCTCAATTCCCGCATAAGTTTGAGCGCCTCGAGGAACCACCTGAGCGTAAACGGGTGTTCCGCCCCATAACCCACCAATGTTACCAAGACCGGTAACAAATTCTTCATCAGTGACATTGTTGGCAAACAGGGTAATTTCGTATCGCTGATTTTCGCGCTCGACAATGCCGATGCTGAGATTCAACACACCGTAACTATCCTGCTCTGAACCAGGGTCAGCCAGAAGCGAAAAGTTTACGTCGCTCTGGTACTGGTAAGACAGATTGAAAAAACCATCAAATGGCATACTGGTCAGCGGCTGAAAGTACTCGGCACTAAGCGTCAATTTGAAGTCTGGTGAATTGTTCAAATCTTCTCCGCCGAGATCCTGTGAGTTTCTGCCGGTTGCCGCATTCGTCAGACATCCCAGGGCTTCAGTTTGTCCGGACCAGCAGTCCGCACCGGAGAAAGATTTAATCTCAGCATCAACGTAAGCGAAGCCACCCACTAGCCGTAAATTCTCAGAAATCAGTGCCTGAAAATCAACTTCAACACCCCATGTTTCCAATTCACCAACGTTGGTGATCCCGAGTTCTATAACCCCGTCGACGATACGTGCCTGCTGCGCCTGAAAATCATCATAACTTGCAAAGAAAATGGTCGGATTCAACTGCAGTCGACCGTCAAGGAACGTGCCCTTAAAGCCAAATTCAAAGGACTTAGAGTCCTCAGACCCGACAGGTTCATCCGAAGTACTCTGACGGAAACTAGAGGAAATATCGTATCCCTGACCTTTATAACCAATCGAGTAAGAAGCGAACAACATCAAATCATCACTGCTATAGTGTTGGATGCTGACCTTGCCAGGCGTGGCGTTTTCTTTTTCATCTCCTTTAAAACGCAAGCCCGACAACGCGTTGTCAAAATCGTGAGAAATTTCTTCTCGATTAAGTCGAAGGCCGGCGGTGATATCGGTTTGATCGCTAATGCTCCAGGTACCCTGTGCATACACCGCCACGGACTCGGTGCCTGTCTCAGCAACCCAGTCAGCCGCAAAAATAGGCCCGCGGGCAAAATCCCGATCATATTGAATGTCGGAATAAAACAAACCCACAACATACTCAAAATCGTCAGAAGCTGGTGAAACCAGCCGAAACTCGTGGGATAGTGATTCCAGCTCGAAGCCACCACCCTGATTGATACCTCCGGAAAGCGCCCCTCCGGTGAAAAGGCCCAAAAGGTCGAAATCCGTTCCGTCGACGTCAGTCGCGACTTCGTAGTCCCACTCGGTATACGAGGTTACGGAAAGAAACTGATACTCGCCGAAATCTGCGTCAAACCTAAGTCCCATGCTATCGCTACTAGAGTCATCCCAGGTCGGATCATCCACCGCGACCCTGTCGTTATCTTCTGAAGCAGTCACACTGGTGAGCACGGCATCGCGCGGCACTGCTCCCAAAAATTTCGCAGCTGCTGGCACATCTCTATAAGGACGGTGGCAACAACTGGACTCAGACTCGCTGTGCTCAATACTCAATGTGGTGGACAAGGTGTCGCTGATGTCCCAAACCAGCTTTCCCCTAACGCCGCTGGACTCACTACCATTTACATCAGCACCGTTGGTCACATTTTTTATGTGGCCGTCTGATCTGTCTTTATTAAAGGCAGACAAACGAAAACCAACGCTGTCACTGAGCGGCCCGCCAATTGTTGCGTTTATGGACGTTTCGTCATCGTCCGTTGTGCTGACACGAACCTTGCCGCTGAACTCATCACCGGGTGAATTCGTGGTGATACTGATCACACCCGCTGAGGCGCTTTTCCCAAACAGCGTGCTTTGCGGCCCCCGCAGCACTTCAATGTGGTGAATATCTGAAAGATCAGAAAATGCCTGTGCCGAGCGAACCACCGCGACGTCATCAACAATAATAGAAACGCTGGGATCGATATTGGTACTGAAGACGTTGGTGCCTATCCCCCGTAGGCTGAAACCACTGTTCGTGGCCCAGTCACCCCGGTTCATAGTCAAAGATGGTGAAATTTTAGTGAGATCCGTGTACTCATCAATCCGCATTGCATCAATCGTGCGAGCGTCAACTACGCTAATCGCGACCGGGACATCTTGCACACTTTCTGCACGCTTAGTTGCCGTTACGATGACCTCTTCGATCATCAGTTCTTCTGCAATAGCACTCACGGCCAGTGTCGCCGCCATAATGCCTAATAACATGCCTTTCAGTTGTCTTCCCCGCATATTCGCTCCAACTAGTTCGATTACAGTAAGGTAAATTGGTCAGGCCACTTTGCCACCAAGCCACCTTAATAAAGGTAATATGGGAAGTCAACAGCACGGGCAATCCGCTCATATGACATCAGCACAAAAAACACATTGTTTCTTATGGGCAGGAATTTTCGCCGTGTTCGCTATCCTCCAACTGAATGATCCGGACCCCATCCTCTGGGCCGGTATCTATTTCGTCTGCAGCGGGCTCTGGATTACCGAGGGGGCCGGCATCAGAAACAATCGGGTTATCCATGCGGTCATACTAGTCCTTGTATTCTGGATGGGGACTCTCGCTCAGGGGCCTATTGATCTCATGAATTTCGGTGGCCCCGGTGACCTCATGGCACAGATGTCGCTGGATAAGCGGTATGTTGAAGAATCCAGAGAGTTTCTTGGTCTTGGGCTCTGCACAATGAGTCTTCTCATCCTCATCTTCAAACCCCCTCCGAAGGGAAAGTAGGCTAACCGAGGTCAATCGGTACTACGGCGCCGCGATTCTGAACGACCTGAGAGGCAAAACGATGCCCCTTCCTTGCAGCTTCGAGTATCGATTCACCTTTAATCCTGGCTGACAAATAGCCACCATTGAACGAATCACCGGCACCCGTTGTATCGACAACCTTGTCAACCTTTACCGCAGGGACCGTTAGAGGTGCTTCCACCATTCCTGGATCAGCAATCACCAGGCAACCTTTTTGGCCTTGCTTAATAACGACCTCTGAAACACCCAGGTTGATAAGTTTTTCCAGCAAAGCCTCTGGCGTCGACAAATTAAACAAAGCCCCATCATCTTCCAAGGTTGGTAGCGCAAGATCGACCTGCTGATAATACTCCTGATAGATTGTTTCGGCCCGCTGCCGATCCGGCCAACGCTGGGGTCGATAATTACTGTCAAAGGCCACCAGACCACCCTGCCGTCGATAACCAGTCAAAAAGTTCAGTAAGTCCTTGAGCGCAGCATCCTTATAGAGAGAGAGCGTAACCCCACTAAAATAAAGCAGCTCAAAATTTTCTAATTCATGGAACAACTGCTTAGCCTGTTGCCTGTCATCAAAGAGTTCGCGGGCTGGTGAACTATCGCGCCAATAAAGAAACCGACGCTCACCCGCGGCATCTGTCTCAATCATGTAAAGCCCAGGCACGCGTCCCTTCATCTGCCTCACATGATCACAATCAATACCCGCCTGCTGCCACTGCTGGATCATCCACTGACTCTGGCTATCTTCACCCAGCGCAGTAAAGTAGCTTACCTGTTGACCTGAGCCTGCCAGGTAAACCGCGGTATTTAAGGTATCACCACCGTAGGATAATTTTTTTAGCGCCGATGATTCACTCTCGACTGACGAGAGCTCAAGCATACATTCGCCGATAACAGCGACTCGCGTAACCGCTGATAAATCCAGCGTTTCCATTGCCGAAGAACCTTGTTGATCGGTCTTTCTAATCATCGATGTAAACCAAAAGTAACCGCCCACAAGCTACTATGTGCTTCAAGAGATTTAGTTGAGTATTTAGGCCACAGGGCTAAACTGGCCTGACCAATTTTCCAAATTAGCACCATAGAACTCCTCATCGCAAGCGCTCAGGAGCACGAATATCGCAAGTCAATGGCAAACAATTATCTCCAGTCTGGCTCTGCTCCTACTGGGCAGTCAGTGCCTGGCAGAGAAAACCCCAAATATTGTCATCATCCTGGCTGATGATATGGGTTTCTCAGACCTGGGCAGCTATGGCGGCGAAATCCATACGCCAAATATTGATCAGTTGGCGGCGCAGGGTGTTCGTTTCACGGCGTTTTACAATACTGCCCGCTGCAGCACGACCCGTGCATCGTTGTTAACAGGCCGCTACCCCCACAACGTTCAGATGGGGCACCTCGCCGGGGATAAATTTAAAGATATTGACGGTTACCGTGGCCAGTTAGATGAAAGCATATCCATTTTACCTGAGTGGTTAAAAGACCATAACTATAAGAGCTACATGGTGGGGAAGTGGCATCTGGCGAATTGGTCGCCAGGTGATATCCCAGCAGGCAACATTGAACACTTGGAAAACACGCCTTTAAAAAGAGGCTTCGATCATTTCTATGGCACTCTCTTTGGCGGTAATAATTACTTTGACCCCAAGTTTTTCTATCAGAACCACGAACCGATAAAAACGCTGGAGCCTAACTTCTATTACACCGACGCGATAAGTCGTGAAGCGGTACGAAACATCGATGCTCATCGAGAGGACCATAGCAACCAACCTTTCTTTTTATATCTTGCCTATACGGCTCCGCATTGGCCCTTGCAGGCACCGGCAGAAACCATAGAAAAGTACCGCGAACTCTATTCAATCGGCTGGGATGAACTGCGGCAAAAACGATTGGCGCGTCAAAAAGCGCAAGCGATTGTGCCCCAGAATTTAGCCCTGGCCTCGCTCGACGACGAGACACCTCTATGGACCAAGGTCGAAAACAAGGCCTGGTTTATTGAAAAGATGGCTGTGCACGCCGCCATGGTTGAGCACCTTGACCGAGGTGTTGGTCAGGTTATCAACGTTTTAAGAGCGCAGGGAGAATTAGACAATACGGTGATAATGGTGATGTCCGACAACGGCGCCAGTGCCGAAAACCTTTTCGAAATGCCCGGATGGAAGCGCTTTTTAGGATCCCCTTTCTTTGACACGTTTATCGGTAAATATCAGCCCGCAAACGGAGACGCTTACTCGCTGGATTTGGGTAAGGACTTGATGCCCGGACCAATAAATCACTTTCAAATGCTGGGACGAGAATGGGCACAGGCGTCGAACGCGCCTTTTAAAAAATACAAAACATGGGTGCATGAGGGCGGTATCGCCTCACCGTTGATCGTACACTGGCCGCGGGGCTTAAAAAAACGCGCGGGCACAATGATCAACGAGCCCGCTCACGTAATAGACATTATGCCAACGATCATATCGATCGTTTCGGGGCAGTCGGATCTTATACAAGACGGGGTGGATTTATTACCTGCCATAAACGGACAGGCTCTACCTGCTCGCCTTTTGTTTTTCGAGCATGAAGGCTATCGCGCCGTTAGAAGCGCAAGCTGGAAACTCGTCGCAAAGCAGGATGGGCCCTGGGAGCTATACAACATAAAAGTGGACAGATCTGAACGCAACAACGTCGCCGCTCAGTTTCCAGAGCGCGTTCTAAGTATGGAAACAGAGTACGAACGTTACGCCAGGGATAATAAGGTTAGAGACTGGTCGGAAATCACCTCCTGGCTCTAAAACGTCGCGACCAAAAGGTTCGGGTGTCGTTCCGCTGCACTTTGTTGGTGTACTGCAGATGTTGTAGGCTATCTTCGGTATGGAAATTCGAGGCAATCTACATGGGTAGCAGTATTCGTGAGGTTCTGGTTGGTCACCCAGTCATCCCGGTTGTGACGATAGATGATGAAGACAGGATTGTCCCGGTGGGGGAGGCGCTGTTGGAAGCTGGCATCGGTGTTATCGAGATAACCCTTCGCACAGATGCATCCTTGAACGCTATAGAAAGAGTATCGACATCACTTCCCGAACTAGTGGTGGGTGCTGGCACCGTCACCAATGGCGAAGCTGTTAGGAAAGCAAGGGATGCAGGTAGCCGGTTTCTGGTGACTCCGGGACTAACGGAAAATCTGCTGAAAGCTATCGTAGAATCGGGCTTGCCGTGCCTGCCAGGAATATCCACGGCGGGCGACATATTGCGGGGGCAGGAAGCCGGTTTGGATACCTTCAAGTTTTTCCCTGCAGAAGCAGAAGGCGGCGTCGCGAAACTGAGGGCGCTGGCGGCACCCTTTGGCGACGCCAGGTTCTGCCCAACGGGTGGCATCAGCATCGACAATATGATGACTTACCTGTCGCTTGATTGCGTTATCTCAATAGGTGGCACGTGGATCGCGCCGACCAGCCTGATCGCTGCGGGTGCCTGGGCTGATATCACGCGACTTGCCAAAGAGGCCTTAGCTCAAGCGAGCGGTTCGTCTATGGTCTAGATTAATCACTGCATTTACACCCTTATTAGTCTCGATTTCGATCTAACCAGAAAAAAGAAATTGTGAAATTATCAGCAATACTTCTACAATCTGTGCGTTGGCAGTACGCGAATCCCAGACAACAAAAACATCTTCTGGCTGGTTTATGTTAACGACAAATATTCACGAGGCTTTTAAACATAGAAGTTTATCGAATCATTCCATTAGCCGTTATGTCGACATTGTCATCATAAAAAACTGACTTTAATCCCATGAATAAAATCATCTCTTTCCTGCTTCCACTATTGCTACTGGCAACATTGTCAGGCTGTAGCTCAACAACGGAAAAAATGGTTAGTTTATCCATAAGCTCACAACCCGGCGAGGCTGATATTTATATCGACGGTAAGCTGAAAGGAATCACACCCTCCAGGAAAGGTGAGGCTTTGACCATCAGCTTACCCGAGGGTGACTATAAACTTGATTCCATTAAGCCCACTAACCGAGGCGAAAATGAATTTTATTCCAGCCAGTTGGTGAGTGTTAGTGGCAACAATCAAATACAGCTTTCGCTAAAACTCAATAAACGTAAATCTGCCGTATTCAGACAAAAATTACTCGAACAGACGGGCAATCAAATCCATGAGCCAGAAATGGTTACAATTCCTGCTGGTGTTTTCACCATGGGCTGTATTACAGGAATTGAATGTGTGAACAATGAATACCCGCCACATAAAGTTAATATCAACGAGTTCAGGTTGTCTAAATATGAACTGACCTTTGAACATTGGGATGCTTGTGTCGCTCAAAATGGATGTGATCACTACCCGGAAGATAGCAATTGGGGCAGAGGGAATCGCCCAGTATTCGATGTTAGCTGGAATGACGCACAGCAGTATATAAGGTGGATTAACCTGAAAACCGGCAAAAAATATCGTTTGCCTACAGAATCCGAGTGGGAATATGCAGTACGTGCAGGCACCACAACGCCTGTCTACACAGGGTCCTGTCTCAGTACTGAAATGGCAAACTATGACGGCGACCTTCCCCTGAAAGGCTGCGACAAAGGCATAGACCGAAAAATGACGCTTGAAGTAGGTTCATTTCCGCCCAACAATTGGGGCTTGCATGACATGTACGGAAATGTCTGGGAATGGACTCAGGATTGCTGGATCAGACACTATAACGATGCGCCTACTGATGGTTCGGCATTTTTTTTCGAAGACTGCCCCAGACGTGTATTACGCGGTGGCGCATTTAACTACCGAGGCCATCATAATCGGTCTGCAATCCGTTACGATTATTTGCCTTCGATACGCCTGAGAAACCTTGGGTTTCGGCTCGCTTTGTAAATTATAAAACTAGCCGTGTCATCTACCCAAGCCCGGGCATTTTAGACGCACCATCCCGTCATTTTAGACGTACCATCCCGTCGTCTCGACTGGAGGCGAAGCCGGAACGGAGAGATCTCGGGTTTGGGTTATCGCGAGCAGGGGATTTCTCCACTACGGTCGAAATGACGAAGTACCTTGGTCGAAATGACGAAGTACCTTGGTCGAAATGACGAAGTACCTTGGTCGAAATGACGAAGTACCTTGGTCGAAATGACGAAGTACCTTGGTCGAAATGACGAAGTACCTTGGTCGAAATGACGAAGTGCCTTGGTCGAAATGACGAAGTGCCTTGGTCGAAACGACGATCTGGTGGAGGTAGATCCTTCAACTTCGGTCGAAATGAACGGATGGTGGGGGTAGATCCGTCAACTTCGGATTAAACGGATAGATCTCCATAGGCTCACTTTGCCTATCGATAGATCTCATTGCGGCCTGGCTACTACGTTTAACTTCGGCTACTAATGGGGGGATTACCAGGGGTCGCGATACACTAAACACAAACTGTTACATCCAAATAATCCTCGCTGGGTATAGTCTGGCAACGTTGGAAAAATGCGGGTTAAATAATCTATACTCTGCCCTCAGGTACTGGGGGCTCTATCTCGATCTATGATTTTTCACAAAAGCAGTGCAGTTCAAATGAACATTCTCGCTAGTATTAGAAACTAATGGTAAATAAAGAGAACCCCATGTCCCGCTTGTTGTGCTGCTTGCTGATTTGTCTGCTGCCGTTGCTATCCCATGGCCTGGAGGTCGGGGAAACCGCACCTGAATTTGAGCTATCGTCCCTTCCGAACCAAACGCCAATGGAACTTCAGGACTTTGCGGGTAAGGTCAGGTATGTAGATTTTTGGGCTTCCTGGTGCGCTCCCTGCCGGGTCTCATTCCCTGAGCTTATTAAACTCCGCGCCGAGATGGGTTCCGAGAACTTCGAAATTATTGCAATCAGTGTTGATGAGAAAACCGAAGATGCAACAAGGTTCCTGCGGCGATTTGATCCACAGTATCCGGTGCTGCATGACCCGGATGGAAAAGTAGCGGAACGCTATGACATTCCAGCAATGCCAACCTCGTTTATTATCGATAGATACGGCCAGATCACCATGGTCCATACCGGGTTCAGGGACGGCGATATCGAGAAAATTCGAACCCACATAAACTCACTGCTGGCCGAGGAATCCTGATGCGTTTGATGTGTCTTGTACTGATATTTCTAGGTGGTTGTGAAACGGTTAAGCCATGGGAGCGCGGAACACTGGCGCGCCCGGAAATGCAGCTCGATTCAGACCCGCTGGAGACGAAACTCAGGGAGCAGGTTTACCAAAGCAAAGAAGCTGCAAGTGGTGGCAACGGTGCCGCGGGCGCAGGTTGCGGGTGCAATTGATGAAGCATAAAAGCACCACCGTTGCCGCCCTCACCGGTGCAGCCATGTCACTTCCAGCTTTCTCGGGGACCCAACCTGCTGAATCTACACTGTCGGTATCATTCTCCCAGTATCGTGAAGCAGATATTCCAAAGGATGAGGTGGTAGCAGGAAGCCACGAACGATATGACATCGAGGTAGGCAAATTCAGGCTTGTTACTCCCCTCGGCGCAGATTGGAGTCTAGCGGTGGATGCGACCAGGGAAACCATGTCCGGTGCATCACCATGGGGGACTCTTTATGGCGCGACCGGCGAGCCCAACCTTATAATGAGTGGTGCAACCATCAGCGACTCAAGAACTGAAGTTGCCCTTTCTTCGACCCGCTACACTGACAACGCCAGTTACACCCTTGGCGTTGCCAGGTCAGAGGAAGATGATTACAAAGCCACGTCGTACCGAATTGCGGGCGAATGGGACCGGGACAATAAGCTCTCGACGATCGCGCTGGGCTTCAGCTACTCCTCCGATGAACTGTCCCCTACCGAAGCTGTACTGTTTGGCAGGGTCCCTGAAGCCAGTCGAAGGAGCAGATCGATTTCTGGCTCGTGGACACAGGTGTTAGGTAAAAATGCTGTTTTACAATCAGGCATCTCGCTGACAAAAAAGGACGGCTACCTGGATGATCCCTATAAGCTTCGAGATGTGCGGCCAGATGAAAGAACACAATGGGCCGTATCCTTACGTTACCGACGCTTCTACGACAACAGAAACGCTGCACTGCATCTGGATTACCGGTATTACGACGACGATTGGGGAATTGACTCACATACCATTGATCTATCCTGGCATCAAAATCTTGGCATAGGTTTCCAACTGGTTCCCAGGGTACGAATATATTCCCAGGCAGAAGCGAGCTTTTTCGAAGCTGCAGACGACTATACGCTGCCAAAAAACCAGCCACAGTCCAGCGACTTCAGGCTCTCTGGGTATGGCGCGTTGAGCGTCGGCCTGAAAGCCATCTATCGAATACCCGCGTGGACAGTCTCGCTGAGCGTGGATCAGTACCGAAGTGACGAACGATTCGGCCACAACAAGAGTCGCTACGAACATCCGGCGCTATTGGATTTCACTCTCACGAATCTCGGTTTAGAATATAGATTCTGAACATGCAGCTACGCTACGTTCGATTCAGGGCCATGGGATGTCCATGTGAAATCAGGTTCTTTCATCGTGACGATGCTGAGGCGGACCGTCTTGCGGACATTTGTTTAACCGAAATCCGAAGGCTTGAAACAAAGTACTCACGTTACCTGCCTGGCAGCGTTACCAACCGAATCAACGATGCAGCAGGTCGCGATCCGGTGATGGTAGACCAGGAAACTTCAGCGCTGCTGGACTATGCGCAAACATGCTTTGACCAGAGTGAAGGTCTATTTGATATCACATCAGGTGTACTGAGGCATCTTTGGCATGACAGGCTGATCGACACGCCGCCCCTTTCTGAATTCCAAAAATGGCTTGCGGTGGTCGGTTGGCAGAAAGTACATCGCACGGCCACGTCGATTGCTTTGCCTTTGGTCGGAATGGAGATCGATTTCGGCGGTGTCGTCAAGGAGTACGCCGCCGACGCGACACTGGAATTGTTGAGCCAGGAAGGCATCCGAGACTGCCTGGTCAACCTTGGCGGCGATATCGCTGTTCTTGGCCGGCTTGCAAATGGGCAACCCTGGGAAGTCGGTATTACACATCCAGAACTTCCAGGCCAGGTTATTGCCTGCATACAAGTGGGATCCGGCGCTATTACTACCTCTGGGGGCTATGAGCGTTTTATCAGTATCGGTGATAAAAAGTTTAGCCACCTTATCAACCCGCTCACCGGCACCCCTGCAGACAATCTGCAAAGTGTCACGGTGGTGGCGCCGAAGGCAATTATCGCGGGATCGATCTGTACAATCTCGATGCTACACAAGGAAGCAGAAGCACTGGATTTTCTTAACGGTACGAACCTGCCATTTCTTTCTGTAGACAAACAAGGAAAATGCCATGGCTCACTACAGGGGGAATAAAAACCTTCACCCTCAATAGGTTGCAAGGGTGTTAAGGTTCGGTGTACCGTCTGTTCCGGTTGCGGCATTCTGGTCAGCTCCGCGCATATAGCATGAGAAGTTGAAGTATATTTCGTTGTTGACGAAATTAAGATTCATCAGCCGCAGATTATCATAGGTTGTTGACAGTACCAGCGATGCTTGACCAGACCAGTCCGAACCGATGATATTGCTGATCGAACCCTGACTCTTGAAAACCGCTTCTCTTGGACCCAGTTCTGCGAAAAACTGAGCATCGGGTTGACCAATGGTATTACCATCGGCGTCATAAAGCGTGCCACGAATATCAGCTATGGCGGTAAAACCATCGTTGATGAAAC